>TARA_B100001057_G_scaffold418246_1_pt1 | contig 25060 bp, 16 predicted proteins | sample TARA_B100001057 | Tara Oceans TARA_B100001057 (sample SAMEA2621839) | marine metagenome | biome: marine biome (ENVO:00000447); feature: surface water layer (ENVO:00002042); material: "saline water (ENVO:00002010), including plankton (ENVO:xxxxxxxx)" | depth 5 m
CGATTCACCCGCCTATCGTTCCTGCAATCAGCACGCCGAGTAGTTCGGACGTCACTCTGGCTGAGTAAGTGAACGCAAGACTGCGTCGCGCTTCAGCTCTTGGAGTCCAACCGACAGCCTCAAGGACCAAATCGATCCACTACAACGCACAGCATTTAAAGATCTCATGAAGAATATCCTCCTCACCTCCGCCCTTGGCTTAGCAACGGGTGGCCTGCTTTCCGCTCAGGGCCTCTATAATATCATGCCCTTCGATGACGAACCTACCGATTCTTTGCCGCTGCACTGGACTGCCGGTGCGAGCTTAGGGTGGGATTCCAACGCTTCCCCGCTGTTTTCTGACTGCGATGGAGTTGGAAGCCAAGACGTGGGCTACATCTCTGCTTTTGCGCAGGCCAATTTCGTCAGTAAGACTCCGCAGACCACAATCGACATTTGGGGAAGGGCTGGAGCCACCTACTATCTGGACAAGATCACCCGGAGTAACGGATTTGCTCCAGGAGTGGGGGTCAGTGAGGACTATTTCCCACAGTTCCGTGCGGGTGCGAATTTCGTGCACAGAGTTAACGAGAACCTGCGTCTGCGGAGCCGTAATCATCTCACCTACGAGCAGGAGCCCGATTATGACTTTGGGATCGCTTCCGATCGCCGCCAAGGCAGCTACCTGCGCTACAGTTCCGACAACAGCGTGGGATACCGCTGGACTGAGCGCCTCGGTACGAACACAGGATATCGCTTCAGTGGTGTGACCTTTGACGAGGTGGATGGGAACGACTACGTCAGGCATCTTTTCTACAACCAGTTCCGTTATCGGACGAGTTCCACCACAGTCTGGACTGCGGCCTACCGTTACCAGTCACAGGAGAACGACGATTCGGCAGATTCAAATTCCCACTACTTCCTGCTTGGAGCAGAAACTGAGCTCAGCCCCACCACGGTGGCCGTGATTCGGGCGGGTGCTCAGATTCAGGAGGTCGACAGTGGTGCCAGCAACTCGTCCCCTTATCTGGAGGCTACTGTTCGTTCATCTCTTTCGGAGTCCACTCAGATTCGTGCATTCGCCCGCTATGGCTTGGAAGACCGTAACAGGCTGATTTCTACTCATGATTGTGGTGAGCCATTCGAATTGGGTAGATACGAGGAGAGGCAAACCTTTCGCCTTGGTCTGCAAGGTTCTTACGTTGCATCTCCCAAGCTCACATACTTCAGCGGTCTGAACGTTATCATGCTTGGCTATGATGGCAAAGTCGGTGGCGGGACCGCTCCAGATAGCTTGGATGACAGAGTCCTGAACTTCAACGTCGGTGCAAGTTATGAAGTTTCTGATAATCTTTTCGTAACCGGATCCTACAACTATACGAAGTCCTCTTCGGATGCGGACATACGGGACTACGATCGTAGCCGTGTTCAAGTGGGACTTCAGTCCTCCTTCTGAAGATTGGGCTACAAAACTCCCTTCAAAACAGCAGCCCTCGCAATGCCTTTTTCATTGCGGGGGTTTTCTGCCTACTGGATTTCCTCCACTTCTAGCCTTACAATCAGGACACTACTGGTTTCTTGAAACTCTAAAGACATGCGAAACGGACCCGAACGCCAAACAAATGCTAGCGAAGCCGCACTGCACGCGGTTGATTACTGGCAGGTCCTTAAAAATCGCTATGGCGTCATCCTCCTGACCTTCGTTCTTATTTTCATGACCGCGGCCGTGATCACTTACGTGCTGCCCAAGAAATACGAGAGCACTGCGCTCTTGCAGGTTAACCATTCCTTTATCGAGCTGGATCCGCTCAATGGGTCAGTCGGTCAGCCCATGACCGGAGCTTCACCGTCTCACGCATACATACAGAACCAATTTAAAATTATCGAGTCGGAGAGGACCATGTCCCGGGTCGTAGAACGGCTCGATCTGCCCACCCGCTGGAATGGATTCGACCGGAATATGGCGTTGCTCAAGCTCAAATCGATCCTGAAGACTGAGCAGATTAGAAACACAGATCACATCGAAATCCGAATCCGTCATCAGAACCGTGATGATGCCCGCGACATAGCCAAGGCGATCGCGGAGTCCTACCAGGAAGGGCGAAATGAGGATGAACGTAAACGTGCTGGTGATGCCTTGGATGCTTTGGAATCTGAGGTCCGCTCGCAGGAGGACCTCGTCGAGGACAAGCGTCGCCATTTCCACTCGATTGTAAGAGCAGTTGGGATCCCTTATATCGAGGGGGTGCTCACTAGTGGCCGAATGGGCCAGAGTGAGGAAACAATTCTTAGAACTGCAGAAATGCAGCAGTTCACCGCTGAGGAAAAGAAGGGTCAGCTTGAGAACCAGATTGCACAATTACTCACCCTGCGGGATGAGGAGCTCGTTGACTTTGCAGAGGGGCTTCAGTTGCCGGGAAGCCAAGTGCCCGTCTTGCGGGCCCGGTATCAGGAGAGCAAGGTGAATATTGCAGCGCTTGAGGCCTCGGGTTTGGGGCGGAAGCATCCGTCTGTCGAAATGGCCTATATCTCCCAGAAAAAATTAAGCGAGGATCTTAAGTCCTCGGTAGTTGTTCTCAGGGAATTGCTGAAAACGCAGCTGAATCTGGTTAACGGGCAGCTGGAAAAAATCAAGGACAGGGTAGAGGATCGGCGCTTCGATGCGGTTGACAAAGCCTTGCAATCGCAGGACTACGTTGAGGCAAAACAGGATTACGAGACAGCAAAGGCGATGCTGTCCCAGATGAAGTTAACGAATTCGGCACGCCGGATTGCACTCAAAATCCCCAAGACTCCGATTACCATTCTTGAGGAAGCCAAGATTGGAATGGACCCGGTATACCCAAAGGTCACCCTATTTCTCTCTCTGGGTGCTGCGGTGGGATTAATCTTCGGTATCGCGATAGCGTTCTCTCTCGAATACCTCGATACCTCGGTTAAGACCCTTGAAGATGTGGAGCGTTACCTGCAAGTGCCGGTCCTGGCAGTGATTCCCACGGATGTTGGTGTGTTGCACAAGCAGAGTGGAATGAGTCCTGATGCAGAGGCCTACCGAATCTTAAGAACCAACATTGAGTTTAATCGTAATAATCCTGAGGATAACAGTATTACCATCATATCTGGAGGAGCTGGAGAGGGAAAATCGACTACGTTGGTCAACCTGGCGTATGTATGCGCTCAGGGTGGCTACACGACGCTTATGATCGACGCGGACCTTCGCAGACCGAACGTTCATACCTTTTTCGATATCAACAACTCGGTCGGCCTCAGTAATTATCTCACCACGGATCTGATGTTGGAGGATGTGATCCTTCAAACTCCGGTGGACAACCTCTACTTCTTGCCGTCGGGTATTCTCCCTGCGGATGCAGCTGGGCTCCTGAACTCGCGGCGGATGTCCGAACTGATCCAAGACGTGAAACAGAGGTTCGATCTTGTTCTGGTTGACTCTCCGCCGATCCTTGGGGTGAGTGATGCATCAGTATTAGCTTCAGAGGTGGATCTCACGATGATCGTGGTTCAGCACCGGAAGCTTCCTCGGAACATGCTGGTAAGGGTGAAGGAAGCGGTTGAAAACGTCGGCGGTCATGTCATCGGAGTTGTTCTCAACAATGTAGATGTTCGGAGTGACAGCCAGTATCAGTACTATACCAGCTATTATACCTATTACGCACCCTCCGCAGATTCAGATCCAGTGCCCACCGTTGGGACAACGGCCTCGGGAACCAGCGCAGCCATTGAATCTGCGGTGGCGGCCACTGATGCGGATAAGGATGAAGGGCTCACCTACTAAGCAGAACTTCTGATAATCCACTTCTCCTTTTTCCTATCGTCTTTCACTAACATTATTTCCTTTATGAAAACTCTTCTCAAGTATGCCATTTTACTCCTGATGCTTTTTCCTGCATCTCTGCATGCCCAGATTGAATCTGGAGGAGCAATCAAGATTGCCATTCAGGGAGTTCCCGTCGGAGAGCAGGGGAGGATTAATGGGAGCTATCCGGTTTCCGAGAAGGGCTACATCACGATGTGGAAGATTGGCACTCTCAAGGTCGTGGGAAGTGAAACGGACGTGCTGGCACGAAAAATAGAGGCAGCTTACAGAGACGCTGAAATCTACACCAGCCCCGTGATTCAGATTATGGCTGACTCAGGTGACACCATTACAGTTCAGATGGTAACGGTGGGTGGAAAAGTGCGGGCGCCGGGGCCAAAGCCCTACCGGAAGGGGATGACTTTGTATCAGGCAGTCATGTCAGCAGGGGGGCCGACTGAATTTGGTGCGGTGAACAGGATCAGTCTTTTCCGAAATGGAAAGCGCTACATCTATGATCTGAACAAGGGAGAGCACAAACTGCTCAAGCTTTATCCTAAGGATACGTTGGATATTCCTCAGAAAACGGTGTTTGGTAATTAGGGAGGTGCACGAGGTACTCCGTGATTCCACTGAATCTTGGGGTCCTTGGCGACTGACAGTCCAGTGATGCTCGAAGTCGCAACTTTACGCTGATGGAATGAAGACAAATTGCTTCAAGAGCAAGGCTCTCCTAGTGTGCTTGCCGATCATCATTGTAGCAACAGGAGGTGAAATATTTGCTCAGGGTGAAGGTGCTGATAGACCGGAAAAAGATGAAGTGCCGGAATTGCCGGAAGTGCCGGAAGGAATGATCGAGGCCCTCGGACATGAGGACTTCAAGAAGCGCCATGCGGGCCAGAGGGAGTTGCTTACGTGGGGCAAGGAAGATCTTCAGGGAAGTATCAAGGTGCTTTACCGCATTTACAGGGAGGCAGACAATCCAGAGGTGCGTCTGCGGAGTAGAGAGGTTTTAAAGGCGTTGGTTATCCTTAAACAGCCTCTTCCGGGCCAAGGATACCTGGGCATCCAGATGGATACTGCTCGATGGAAAGATGAGGAAGGCATGATGCGGCCGGCCGTACTCATCACAGAGGTCCGGAAGGGAACAGCAGCAGACCTTGCCAAACTCAAGGCAGACGATTTGATTACTGGGCTTGATGAGGTGCAGTTCGATGACTTGGCTCCGACTCGGCGTCTTGCCGACTATATTAAATCGAAGGGTCCGGGGGATAAGATCACACTCAAGGTGAAGCGCGGAAAGGAGCATCTCGAGCTCACGGCGTCTCTCCGGCGGCGTCCCGCCGCCCTCGACGAAATCGTCCAGTGGGGAGTTCTCCCTGTTTTGCCGCAGGAAACCGAGATGGATGAAGATTACTTTCAAGAATGGCTTAAGAAACAGAGGAAGAAGGATAGAAACTCTCCTAAAGGTTGAACAGAAAGTGCTTCCTGCCTCTCTGGATCAGGGAAAGAAATCGACAAATGATCCTCCATCGTAGAGTGTGAGCTCATTCTCAAGGTCTTTCCGAATCTGGTAAACGTCACAATGAACATGGTTCGTAATTCATCCACCCTGGCGGCTCTGGTAGCTGCCTTGATCGGCACAGTTTCCCTGCCGGTCCACGCCAAGACCGACTTCAATGTCGTGGGCCGGGAAATGGCGGGAATGTTACAGAACAGTCACTATGCACGAATCCAGTTCAATGCGGACCTGAGTAACAAGATCCTCACGGATTATCTGGCTGATCTTGATTCTGCGAGGCTCTACTTCACGCAGCAGGATGTTGATGCGTTTGAAAAAAAATATGGGAGGCGTCTCCACGAGCTTCTTATCAAGGGTCGCTGCATGGAGCCGGCCAATGAGATCTACAAGGTGTTTTCCCAACGCGTTGGAGAAAGAGTAGATTACGCCAAAAAGCTGCTGAAGACCGCGGAGTTCAGTTTTGATTCTACAAAGTCGGTGATGCGGACACGAAAGGACGCGGATTGGCCCTCAAGTCAGCAGGCAGCGGAAGAACTATGGAAAATACAGATAGAGGAGGCACTTCTTTCTGAGATTCTTCGAAGGGATGCAGTCAAACGGCTTGCAGAAGAGCAGGGAAAGAAAGATCCCCTTGCAGATGATAAGAGTCCTCAGGAGAAAATTGCCCAGCGTTACGACCGATTCCTACGAAGTATTGGGGAAGCTGATGAAGAGGACGTTGCGAACTATTTCCTAAGTGCTGTGGCTGCAGCCCATGACCCACATACAGACTATATGAGCACCCGGGAAATGGAGCGGTTTCGGTCTGGAATGTCCAACTCCCTTGTGGGAATTGGCGCCCTACTCCAGGCGGAGGATGATGGCGCGACCAAGATCATGGGTATCGTAGTCGGCGGTCCAGCAGATAAGCAGGGTGAATTGAAGCTCAACGATCGGATCGTCGGGGTGGACTCCCTTAACAAGGGTGACGTTGTCGATATCATGTATATGAAGATTGATCATGTTGTAGAGATGATCAGGGGGAAAGTGGATACCGAAGTGCGACTTAAGGTTGAGCCTTCTGATGGTGCTCCTGGGGAAGTGAGATTCATTACGATCAAGCGAGGGAGGGTTGAGTTGAAGGATGAGCTTGCCAGCGCAGAGGTAATCGAGATGAAGCATGGCGCGGGACAGCGCAGGATTGGTTGGCTGCAACTTCCCTCCTTCTACATGGACTTTGATGATGGTGATCCAAGTGTCTCAGCGGATGTCCAGAAGTTGCTGAACAGACTCAACCAGGAGAAGATTGATGGTTTGGTTTTGGATCTAAGGCGCAATGGTGGAGGATCCCTCGAGGAAGTTCGGCGGATCACGGGCTTCTTTGTTGGAAGGGGCCCGGTCGTGCAGATCAAGGACACTATCGGGCGGATCGAGTCCAAGGAGGCGCTGTTCAGGGAGCCAGTTTATAAAGGACCTCTCATGGTTGTTACCGACAAATCAAGCGCCTCAGCAAGTGAGATTCTCGCAGGAGCTTTACAGGACTACAACCGCGCGGTGATTGTGGGAGATAGTTCGACCTTCGGGAAAGGAACTGTGCAGCAGCCAATGGAAATCGGGCGCTACTTCCGTTTCTTTGAAGACAACACCAGAGCTGGATATCTGAAGACGACCATTCAGAAGTTCTACCGGGTCTCCGGGAGCTCAACTCAGAAGCTTGGAGTCGAGCCTGATATCGTTCTCCCCTCGGTAACCGATGCCCTGGAAATTGGAGAGGCCTATCTCAAGCACCCTCTTGATCATGATTTAATTCGAGAGGCTCCAAATTTCAAACCGCGAAACAGGAACGACCTTTTCATTCCGTTATTGAAGGACCGTAATGAAGCACGAGTCAAGAAGGCGAAGGACTTTCAATACGTCGTTGAGGATGTTGCCAGGACCAAGCAGCGGATCGTTGCTAATGCGGTTTCTTTGAACCGTGCCAAGCGGGAAGCGGAATTGTCGGATTCAGAAAAGCGGAGAAAAGATCGGAACGTGGAGCGCCGGGAGAGGTTTGCCCAAATGGAAGCCGCCGATCGCCAGAATTTGAAATTCTATCGTCTCACTCTGGATAACCTCAAAGTGGATAGCCTTCCGGAAGTAGATCGCGAGAAGGATGCACAGGCCTTCATGCGCCGTGCGAAGGATAAGGAGGATGCCTTGGACGACACGCCGCTTTGGCCCAGTGGTCTGGATCCAGTGAAGCGGGAAGCTCTATCGATCGTGGCGGATCTCGTCGAGCAAATCGACAAGGCCACGACAGTAGGCATTCTCCCTGCGGCTGAGTAGCAGAACCCGGGCCTTTGGTGCTATGGAGAGGAGCGAAATTGTCTCCAACCTCGAAACTGTAAGGCAAAGAGTAGCGAAAGCGGCCAGACGATCTGGGCGCTCTCCCTCGGCGGTGGAATTGCTGGTGGTGTCAAAAACCTGGCCTGCTGAGGTCGTTTCTCATGTTGTAGAATCCGGTCACGATCTTCTGGGTGAGAATAAACTGCAGGAGGCTGAGTTAAAGATACCGGATTTACCGCCCTCGGTGCGCTGGCACTTCATCGGGCGTCTGCAGCGGAATAAGGCCCGTAAAGCTTTGGTCCTGTTCGACGCTATTCACAGTGTCGATACGCTGCGGCTTGCAGCCCATTTGAGCCGAATTGCAGGGGAACTGGGTGTGACTCCCAGAGTCTATCTGCAGGTTAATCTGGATCATGAGGAGAGCAAAGGAGGATTCAGCGGGAGCCAACTGCGGGAGGATCTGCCAGAACTGCTTTCGATGCCGCATCTGTATATTGCAGGGTTAATGAGTATTCCCCCGGCCGTCGAGGATCCCGAGAGGGCTAGATGCTCATTCCGAAAACTAAGAGAGTTTCGTGACAGTCTGGAAGGTGATGCCGGAGTTGAGATTGAAGGGCTCAGTATGGGCATGAGTCATGATTTTGAAGTGGCCATTGAAGAGGGCGCAACAATTGTGCGAGTTGGATCATCTATTTTTGGTCCGAGAATCCAGAAGGGTCTATCTTAGCGCGAGGTTAAAGCATGTTATCGATTATAAATATCGGTCTTGTACAAAATGAACTCGCTATTGCGTGGTCTGATGGCGGAGAAAGTTTTATACCTATTGAAAAACTGCGGCGAGCATGTCCCTGTGCGAGTTGTCAGGGTGAGCCTGACGCTACCGGACGGGTAGTTCGCCCTGAGGTTACTTATACGAGCCGTAGTTTTATGTTAAATAGCTACGAGCCTATCGGCGGCTACGCGCTTCTTGTCCGGTTTGAGGACGGTCATGCGACCGGCATCTATCCCTTCAACTATTTGCGTGAGCTTTCCGCCCGAACTGGCTCCGAGGAGGAATAGGAACTTGCTGGGAGCCTCGCAAGTTACGCTGGAGAGGAATGCTAGATAATTCCTTCCCTGAGTGCTTTTGCAACCGCGCCGGTATTCGTGTTGACATGAAGCTTGTCGTAAACGCGTCGGAGGTGGGTTGAGACTGTGTTTACGCTGATACTCAGGGCGTCGGCTATTTCCTTCTTGAGGAGTCCTTCCGCGAGAAGTCTCAGAATTTCCTGCTCTCGTGCGGTCAGTCCGTAGTCCCCTTTTTCCCCTGGTAACAAATCGGAGTTAGCAAAGGCATCGAGAACTTTTTTTGCGACTTCCGGGGTCATAGGCGCCCCACCACCCATGACCTGACGGATGGCTTCCCCGATTTTGTCGGTGCCCGACGCTTTGAGGACGTAACCTGAAGCCCCGGCACAGACAGCACGAAAGATTTTGTCCGCATCGTCAAAAACAGTGAGGATGATCACCCGGGTCTCAGGAATAGCTTTTCGGAACTCAGTGAGGGCTACAATGCCATCAACTCCGGGAAGTTGAACATCCAACAGGATGACGTCTGGGGCCGGATTAGTTTGAAGTGCTTTGAAAGTAGCCTCAGCAGAGTCAAAGCTGCCTTCGCAAGTCATCCCCTCGAGACTGTTAATAACTCGCTGAACGTTTCGGCGGAAGACTTCGTTGTCTTCAACCAGCCAGACTTGAATTTGTTTGGTATGTGATTCGCTCATAAGTTTCTTTGGTTCAGCGGTGCAGAGAACCGGATGGTCGTCCCCTTGTTTAACATACTGTCGATTTTCAACTGTCCGTTCACTCGATTTGCCCGACGGTGAAAATTTTTCAATCCGTGGCCTGTACCCTTTACTGCCTCAGGTTCAAACCCAACTCCATCATCCACTACCTCGAATGTCACGTGACTGGGTGTCAATTCAAAAACTACTTGGACTTTGGTCGCATTCGCGTGTTTCTGGACGTTGTTGAGTGCTTCCTTGAACGCGAAGAAGAAATGACGGCGGGCTTGAAGCCCAATCGGCCTGCTTTTTTGGGATGGGGGTATGGAATGCACCGAAGTATCAAGCTGACCTACGATCAGCTCAATAGATTCCCTCATTCTCATAAAAAGATCCCGTGTGGTAGCCTCCCCGGTGTCTATGAGCCATACAATATCACGCATGGCCTCTGCTGTCTGTTCGGCTGTTTCCTGGATTTCTCTGAAGTCGTCACGGGCAGTCTCACAGGCATCTTGGTTTGTGCTACCTACTTCGCTGATGAGTACGATGCCGGCAAGATTGCTCCCGATGTCATCATGAAGATCTCTTGCAATCTGTTTGCGTAACTTTTCTGAATCTCTTGTGCGCACGGACCGCTGCCTGAAAATCATCCAGATCCATCCAACGAGAGCAATGCCTCCGATGGTGGCTACTCCTATCGTCAACCTTGTGAGAGCTGTATCAGTATCCTTGCTCTGACGGTTGACGAGCTGGGTTCGTTCGTTCTCGAGAGCTCCGCGGTCGATAATGACATCAATGTAATCTGGTAACTCGATCAGACTCGAGGAGCTTGAGAAGCCATCCACTACATTTTGTGGAGACCACCCGGTGTTACTTGGGTCGGTGCTTTGATCGCTTACGCTCACTTTCTTGTGGAGAGCGAGGTTAACACCCTTGTGATATGCCTGAAGTTCCGAGATAGCAAAGCTATGCATATCGCCACGTGCAAAAAGCTCCTTTGAAGCGAGTCGTAGATAGCGTCCGGCCTCTCCGTTGCATCGTAAAACCAGGGCCGAGTCCCAGGGGAACCCCAAAGGGTGTCTATATTTTCTAGTTCTCCACACTGTCGTTTCAAATTTGGAGTCGTTAGAGAGTTCGAGCGTAAGCGATTTTGGAAAACCTCGACCTCCGACGATCTCGGGATGATCGGAGGACGTAGGAATAATGCGGATCTCATCAACTGGGAGAGGCTGTCCAAGATCAACGATAATCCATTTAGGATCACTTGCTGATGCTGATCGCGCACTCAGGAATCCATTGGTCGGACTTGGCTTTGCCTCGTGAGGATTTCCGACCCGACTGATTCCGTCATTGATGCGCTGTAATGACCAATTTGGAAACAGTTCCTGAGTGCTGCTCGCGGCACGTGGTCGCGCCGTGGCAATGTTGTAATTTCCAGAAAAAATCATGATTTCTTCCATAGCCCAGACGAAGCCGCCTTTTGCCGGAACGTGTTTTGTCGAGGTAACCCGAACGAAGCGGCCCTGAAATCCAGATGCAGAAAATTTGATGGGATACCGGCCAGGATTGGAGAAGTCGTATTCGGTGTGGTCAGCAATGGGACGAAATCCAGTGGTCGGAGTCTTGGAGACTTCAATTTTGAATCGTATTGGAAAACCGTATCCTTCCCCCGCGGGCCCAAGGGTGGGAAGGTGGACCGGGAGTAACACCACAGAATCGAGGGGTCGCACCTCTCCGAGGTCGATTTGCACGTAGTGCGGCTCCGTCTGCTGAATGATGGTTTCGCTGTGAAAGCCAAATCGTGACCCTCGTGGGCCGGTGTAGAGCTTGGGGAGCTCTGAAAGTTCTTGGTCAATCTGGGCCAGACGAGCGTCGCCCTGCCGGATACCGGGTTTAATCAGTCGCACCATCCAGTCCTTCAGAGAAGAATTCGTATCCACAGGTGCTGCCAGAAGCGCAGGCGCAGCAGTTGCCACTACAAAAGCAACTATGCGGAAAAGGTGAAGCATCGGAATGATTCTACCGGGATAACTACTTGATCACGAGGCGAAGTGTCGGGGAGTGACGATTGCTCCTGTTTTCAGAGGGGATCGATGAACATATAGCGCCAGACGATCAATGATGTGAATAAATGTGAATAAGTAAAGGGGACCTTTCTTGGGATTGTTCAATTATCTTGATACGAACGCGCTAATTCAAACGTAGGAAACTGTGAAGTCTCCTTGGGAGAATGCTAAACCCATCCCTCCATATCCTGATCACTCTGATCCTCGCGGGTTCGATTGTGTGCGAAGCGGCTCAGAAGCCGGTCGTGCCCGATTTAATCAAGGGAGAACTGCCGGATGGTTTTCACGACTGGAATCTCGGGCCAACCGGAGCCAGAGGGTGGATCTGGGGATGGAATCTTGAGACCAGCGATAGTCGGCAAATTCTGATCACATCAGTAAAGGAGGATACGCCCGCATTTGGGGTCCTCAGGAAGGGGGACGTCATTCTTGGAACGAATGGCAAATTGTTTGATGCCGATGCGAGGAAGCTGTTTGGGAATGCCGTCACTGCTGCTGAGACAGAGGAGAAAGCGGGCAGACTGGACGTGCTCCGTTGGCGAGAAGGAAAAACAGAATCTGTGGTAATTCAGCTTCGGGTTCTCGGTGCCTATCACGATGCCTCTCCGTGGGAGTGTAGGAAGTCTGCTGAGATTGTGGATGTTGGCTGTAGATATATCGTCAACAATCTGAAGGAAGGAGTGGATGGGAAGATCAATGTTCTCGCCTTACTTGCATCCGGGAAAGAGGAGTATCTACCCATCGTGAGAGACTATGCGCGAAGGTTGGCGCCTAGTGACCTTCGCCTGAAAATGTCTCCCACGAGTTCGATGGCATCGTGGCATTGGGGATATACGAACTTACTTCTTACCGAGTACTTTCTTGCTACAGGTGACCGTGAGGTTTTACCTGCGATCCGTGAGTATACAGTCCGGCTGGCGGAAGGGCAAAGCGGAGTTGGAAGTTGGGGTCACACAATGGCTTGGCCGCAATGGAATGATGGAAAAAAGCATGGACGGCTAGGTGGATACGGCGCTCTTAATCAGGCTGGCTTGGTATGTCAGCTTTCGCTCATCCTTGGCAAGAAATGCGGGGTGTCCGCGCCGCAGGTTGACCAGGCGATAGAACGTGGAAATGTGTTCTTTGGGTTTTATGCTGGAAAGGGATCCATCCCATATGGGGACAATCCTCCAGATGCGAGCTTCCATGATGACAATGGTAAAAATGGAATCGCGGCACTCCTCTTCGATGCTCAGGATAAACAGAAGGAGGCGCAGTTTTTCTCTCGGATGGCAGTTGCCTCCTACGGAGAGCGCGAACGTGGGCATACAGGGAACTACTTTAGCTATCTCTGGGGTGCCCTTGGTGCGATGAGAGCGGGTCCCGAGGCAGTATCGGCATATCTTAAAAAACAGCGATGGTTTCTCGACTTAAACCGGAGTTACAATGGTCAATTTCCCTATCAGGGAGGAGCGGGAAGCTCGAAATCTGAGCATCTCTACAGCAACTGGGACTGCACAGGAGCATTTATCTTGTCCTACCTCCTTCCAGAGGGGCGGTTGTTCATGACGGGTCGTGGTGTGAAAGTCCGGAACGCGTTGGTGGGGAGAGCGCTTACTGATACCATTGTAGCAGGACGGGAATTTAATTCCTGGGATAAGGGAGTGGGGTCGTATCGCTCGCTCTCAGTGGTGCAGTTGTTGAAAGCATTAAGGAGCTGGTCGCCAGTGGTGAGGCAAAGAGCAGCGAGGATTCTAGCCGAGCAGGAGGAGCTCCCCCTCGAGGAGTTGATTAAAAGGCTGGATGCGAGTGACTATGAGTCACGATATGGAGCATGCCAGGCAATTGCGATTCTAGGAGCACGTGGATTGCCAGCAATGAAACCCCTGCGAGAGCTTCTATGGGATGAAGATCCCTGGTTGCGGATCCTTGCTGCGAAGGCTCTCACAGCAGTTGGAGCACCGGCCGCTCAGCTTGTGCCAGATTTCCTTAAGATTATTTCGGAGGAGGAGTTTTCTGGTTCGAGCGAGGTGCTACAGCGCTATCTTGCGTTTTGCCTCTTCTGCAGGGGAGGAGTCCTTGGAATGGAGGGGCTTCTTGCCCATTCGGTCCAAGGTATGGACTTGGGAGAGTTGCGGCCTGCGGTGGAGCGAATACTCAAGAATCCCGATGCCCGGGCAAGGGCGGCCGTGAAGTCTCTTTATCACCAGCTTAATTATGAAGAGATAAAGCCGTTTCTCCCGGCCGTAATCCGATCTATTGTTGAGCCAGCCCCTACAGGAATCATGTTTGCGGATGCTATTCGACTTGAGGGCCTTGATCTTCTCGCCCGCCATCGAGTTAAGGAAGGGATGGAACTCTGTCTGGAAATACTGGACCTTGATTCATGGGGAAAACGGAATCGAATTCTGCGCTGCCTGAAGGCTTTGCGACAATATGGAGGGGCCGCAAAGCCTCTCCTCCCCCAGTTACAGGAGATACAGGTGCAACTGCTGAGCCATCGTGAGAGGCGCTCCCTTGCCGCACAAATTGATGAGCTCAGCTCGTTGATCGAAGTGCTTGAAAATGCTCCCGAGGAGAATGAAGCGTTACGCTCCCTGTCCCTGCCCTAGGCGAAGGATATAACGTTTTTGATTCCAGTGGCTTGCCCCAAGAGAAGCTCTCGGCAATCGTTTACCGGAAAGCGCTTTGTGATCACGGCCTCAATGGCCTCTGGCCAATGCTGCTTAAAGTAGGCTAGGTCGGAGATCGCGGCCTTGAAGGACGCGTCGTCGGCATTGACCGTTCCAATAATTGCCTGGTTTCCCAGAACGACGTCACGCATCAGCTGGTTGGCATCGATTGGAATACGAGCTCCCGGAGCTGGAATTCCCGTGAAAATATAGACGCCATTCACTCCCAGGATGCTCAGGGCGTCAAAGGCAACCGCGGAAATACCAACCGCCTCATAAATCAGGTCTACTGATCCCACAACCTTGGGGAGATCTTCGAAGGGCGTATCTTGTGAGGAGATATATTTTGCACCAATTGATTCAATGATGTCTGATTTAGAGTTTGGAGCTGGAGATCGATTGTAGACATAAGTTTCAAACCCGGCTGCCTTCATTGTCATTGCTCCGAGAATTCCAATTGGTCCAGCGCCAAGAATAACGGCGTTCAATCCTTTTCCAGTCGGTTTCTCCCCATCATAATGCCGAACCCATGGCAGGCGCTGCTGTGCTGCCCACGCTTGGGCGAGCCCTTTTTCAGCAATGGTTAAAGGCTCCGTCAGAACTGCCACATCTTTTAGATTGTCAGGCACATGAGTGAGATACTGTTCCTGTTCGACAAAGGACTCGGTCATGAAGCCATGGCATTCCTTTATACCTCTCTCAATATAGTTTCCGGTCGAGCAGAAGTCCTGAAGATTGGACTGGCAGGGCAGGCAGTTTTTGTCCTGGCAGGGTCTCCGAACAGAGGGAACGACAAAATCACCAACCTTCAGGGTGCTCACATTGGCGCCAACTTCGACGATCTCGCCCATGGCTTCATGACCAAGGACAAGGTGTTCGGATCCGGAGGGTGGATCCCCATAGACAAAAGTGCATATTTCGCGATCGGTCCCGCAGATGCCCACATCGATTGTTCTGACCCTGACCTCGTCATCCTGATGGAGTGCAGGCGATGGATGTTCAATAATTCCAACCTCCTTTTGGCTCGGGGTAACGGCTACTGCTTTCATGCGGACGTTCTTCGTGTGGGACAGCCGGGATATGGCCGCCGGGACGATAGCAGTCAAGACGGGTCTTTTTTACAGGGAGAAACCGTTTTGCAACCTTTGAGTGACAGGCCTCGGGGCTGATCTCGATTTAATCCATTTTTCTAGGAGATGGGATCATGCGCTCGAGCAGTCTGAGAGACTCGCTGCCCTAAGATGGGGTAGAAGAATCTTGCTGCAAGATGCGGGAATGTCCTGAGCAGAGAATTGGCACTCGGTTGGATTCCTGTGAAGTGTTGCTGAACTCTCGGCCCATAAACAGGGAAGAGCCAAGCTTTGCCCCTGCCTTCCCGTAACGGGCTTCGAAGGTTAAATTGAGGAGCTGTGGGCGATTCCCGGGCAGGGTAATCATTGCTTTACTCCGGAGGGCTCAGAGCGAGGAGCGCAAAGCTAGTGGCAGCATTGGAAATGTAGTGCCTGTTGTCCTTATGTGGGGAGCGGGTATACCATCGGCCACTCGCTCGTTGCTGGGTCATTAGCCACCGGCGCGCTTTCATCAGTCTCGCATCACTATATTCTACTCCCGATTTCATCAGAACGTGGGTAGCAAACGCAGTCGCGTAGGCATCCGGATCAGTGGACTGTGACTTGCCGTCAGATCTTTTCCAATGCCTATCACCAAGTTCTGGGAGGACCCACGCGCCATTCAATTTCTGGACTGAGAACAACTCGTCCTGCCATTTCTTCACCACGTTTTTTTTGACAAGATCGTTACGGTATCCTGCTGCCCACAGGAGCATGCCCTTCTGGTGGAGCGATTCAGGAGGATGACTGCGGAGGAATTTTTTAAGGCGTTGGTCCGCCTCAGCGGCCTGGGGTGATTGGGTGTATTCATCACGAGAGGCCACTCCAAGGGCGAGCGCTACGAGGGATACGCCGAAGTGGTCGTCTGATTCGTATGGCCCCCAGTTGCATTTGATCCACTTTTCCCATGCTCCGGAGTCGGACTGTATTCTCCATATGTAATCAAAGGCCTGACGAGTGGTCTCTGACAGTGCGCCCTTGATTTTCATATCGCTGATTGCGAGAAAGGCAGTGGTGGCAACCATTGCCTCGGCTCCGGGCGTCCGTGTCCCTTTCTTTTGATGGTCCGGGTCAACATGCGGCTTTATAAAGTCATGGGCAAAATTTCTTGCCTCAAGATAGGCGGGGGCCTGACTTCCGCTACGCGCTCGACCAATAAGGTAAAACCCGTTGGTGTGACATGTGATGCAGCTGTGGGACTGCTGCCAGTTCATTGCCGCATGGTCAGCCGCACGGGTGGCGGCAGGGAAGGAAAATTCAGAGCGAAGTTGTTCCCCGGCGGTCAGAGGTTCCGGGGCGAGGTAATTTTCCAGAGTTACCGCGGTGTCGTCTGCCAGCAGGCTCATGGAATATGGGCTGATCAGGATGATGAAAAAGGACGAACGCATCATTCGAAGTTGTCTCAGGGGGCGTATGCCCGGATCGTTCCATGGCTATCCGAGGCGTAGAGCATACTGCCGGAGATGGCGAGGCCATGCACTGCTCCTCCTTGGGGGATCAGAGATTCCCAAAGCAAGGACCCATTTTCGCGGGAGTAGGCTTTGATTCCTCCGTCATAGCCGAGAATGACAGCCCCAGAGGAGACAATCAATTCGGACGGAGGCGGCGTGTCCACTGCCCACTCAGAAAGCTCATCTTTGATCTTCCCGAGGGCAACCGCCTTGAGCGAGCCCCTGGTATGGAGATAGGCGATACCATTTGCCACCACCGCACAGGAGGTGTCGTTGAAAGTCGCAACGCGGGCTCCTTTTGCGTCAGTAAGAAAAAGTTGGTTGTCTTTGGCCTTCTGGGATTTTGGACCGGAGATCAGCTGATTGTCCTCGGTGACGAGGCAGAAGACTCCTCCAGCATGCCCGATAGCTCCAGAGGGCTTTCCGGTTTTCAGGTCATAGAGGAGGGGGGCGGATCTGCCCTGGGGTGCGATCAGGGTATCGGCAGTCGCCAGGAGTGCTCCTTGAAGGGTAACGTTACTGATCTCCTGACTGAATTGGCGTATGCCTGTTTCGGGGTTGGCTGCGATCAGCCAGCTCGATTCCCAGGGAGTGAGTGACGCGGTAAAGAACAGAGTATTGTTTACCACGAGTGGTGCAGTTCGCACTGGCCACAGCGAAATCATACTAGCATTACTGGGAATCCGGCGGTCATCGGGAGCTCCTCGGTCTTTCCATAGCAGGTTGCCCGATCGCGCGTCTAGGGCATAGAGATGTCCGTCATCTGAACCGGCGAAGGCAACGCCGTCGTGGATTGTCGGGGGCAGTCGCACGGGCGCTTCTGTGAAGAAAACCCAGCGCTCTTCCCCGGTCTCTGCGTCGAGAGCGTGCACAGCATTGTCATGAGAGGAGCCGAAATATACGAGATTTCCGACACTGGTAACATAGAAGCATGGATCAAAATTCCGCATCGACTGAAGCCCCGAGTTGCCAGAGTAGGCATCCCATTTGGCGGGTCCGCTCCAGGCCTGACGTGGATACCCTCCTTTCACCTGCCAAGATTCTGAGAGAGGAAATTTGAGTGTTGCAGCACTGACGCCACTGCGCCGCGAGTCGTGGCGATAGGTAGGCCAGTCGTCTGCCCGAAGCGTTGATGAGGGCAGGGCTGCAGCGATGAGGAGTATGAATGAAAGTATTCTCACGACAGACGTTTTATTTGGCCGCGGGTTGGGAGGAGGGGGCAATTTGTGGAGAGGAGGTTCTGGGCCTGAGGCCGATCGAAGTTTCCATCCAACCTCCGCACGAGCACCCTGCGCCTCCCTCAGGAATCAGGAGCATGCCTTGGGCTGGGATCGTATTCAGCCAGCAACTGGGACGAATTCGCATGAAACGGGATACCGACCCAGTGTCTTTGTTCCATAGGCCAAGAGGAGAGTTGCCCTCGCCGAGAATCCGAAACATGAGAGCGTTTTTGGTTGCGACTACGGTTGAGCAGCCTCGGCGTGGCCCATAGCTTTCGCCGAGGGGCTGCCCGGTCCTGAGGTCATGAATATGGGGTGCAAAATACAGCCGATCCTCAGTGACAACCGGATGAGTAATGTGTGTGCCGTGATGGTCGGCCCCCCAGGGACTTTCGGTTGACCACATCAGGGATCCATCTTGATCATAGCTGCTGCAGCGAAAGTTTCCCTTCTTCTGGTAGGTCCCACTGTTGTTGACTGTGCCTTCGGAAAGAACGGCGAGGTAGCCTTGTGATGTTGCAATACCGTAGGCGGCTTGGACGAAGCCCACTTTTTCGGTCAGGAAGACAGGTTTTGGGCCGGGCTTTTCCCAAATGACCTTCCCTGTGGTGGCGTCTAGACAGACTGCGGTCAATCCAAGCCATAATCTGCGGTCGGATACTCTGGAGGAGGGTTTCCCCGAAAGGTCAAGAGAGCGATTCTCCAGGAAGTAAACCCTGCCTCCGTGAAGAGCGACGGTTGCATTCAGAATCAGTCCGCGACCATAAGACCAGATGCCCTCGGCGGTTGATTTCTGGTAGCCAAAGAGCTGGTCGCTGCAAACCTGTGTGACCTCCACGCCTACCTTGTCGAACCACGCGGCATCGCCCCAGAATTCCCGATACGCAGAGTTCGCCCAAACAGAGGAGCCGATGATGACATCGTTTTCCTGGGCGACGAAACCCCAGTCGTGGGATTTGCGTTTGGCAGTGGGAAGAAGTAGCGCATGACGGAGTTCTCCGGTTCTGGCGCTGAGTATCCAGAGGCGGTCTCGGATAGAGAGATAGACATTCGAGCCATCGACTGACCAGTTGGAGCAGTCGTGAGCCACGTTGAGCCGGCGCAGAGAGGGAATCTCGTAGGACCATAGCACAGCTCCGTTGTAAGCATTCAATGCCACCATGCGGTCCATACCCTGGTGGAAGAGTCGGCCATTGGCTGCCAGAGGGGCAGGCATTCGAGGTTGGCGATCGATTCCAAAGTCACCACCCGGATGGCCGATCCACTGAACAGACATCCCTGAAGTGGCGCTCACATCGCCGAGAGCCTCACCCGTGTATGAGGCGTTACCTGCCGTCCCATACTGGTGGGTCCAATCCCTTGCTCCAGTGAGCTCTCCGCGGCGGAAAAGGGAGAAGGATCCTGCCTCCTCCCATTGCCCCGGAGCATTTTCGAAGTCGGGCAATTTCTTGCGGGAAGGCGTGAGGAGGGCTCCACCATTAGGTCGGAGCAGGCGAAGGCATTCCGAGGCGGGAACAGGCAGGGACTCCCGCTCTGATAGGATAAGATCCGCAAAGCCATCAGTCCAGGGGGTCTGCCCATTGTCTCCGAGGGAAACGACAGAGATGCGATGGCCGAGAGTGCCGTTCTTATAAAGCTTTTCCCGGACGGACTGGAGGACAGAGGGGTCGGGGTCAGCTGCGACAATGTGGAATCGCGATCTGGCTGCCAAGGCAGAGGCCAGTGCGCCATCTTCGAGTCCGAGGATGAGGAGGTAGCCGTTCTGATCCGCAGTAGCTTTCAGAGCGGCAGTGACGAGCGCCTCGGTGTCTTCTGAGAGGTTTTGGGGGCCTCTGATAGGGGTAGGAGAAAGATTAAACTTGGTATCGAATTCAAACATCTCGCTGAGGCGACGGCGTTTATTCTCGAGCAGTGCGATACGGTAGCGATAGGTGGTCGCCCTTTTCAGTGCGGCGAGGTCTACCTCATAGCGCCCATCTGAAGATTCCAGTTCCTCTTTGTTCTCCAGTATTCCTTTCTTCCCTTCACCGTAATAGAGAACGGCCCTCTGAGCGGGAGCTTGCCACGAGACCGTGGCGGTATCGGGGCTAGGGAAAGCGACCCTAGGCTGGACCGAGAAGGTGGCTGGTTGCTCGTCATTCACTTCAATATTATCGATCACCCACCACCAGTGGTTGGATCCGATCTTCCTCCATTCGATTCGCATGGTGCTTGCTCCTCCGGGGTTTTTGAGCGCCACCCGGATGGTCTCGCTGTAGGCAGTGGATTTGCCCTCATCGAAGCGAAGAACTTCAACTCCCTCCTGGTTATCATAGGAAACCATGACGGTTCCAGTCTGAGATTCAGCCTGCCAACCTGAATCAAATTTCAGGGTCAGGCTCATGGGCGCGGCTCTCGAGATATCAATTGATGGAGTCCGTAAGGTCGCGTCGAAGGGTCTTCCTCCCGGGGCGTCATCGAATTCATCGCTGTCCGCAATAGCGATTACGTTCGTGCCGAGCGAAAATTTCTCGCGTCGCTGGCCTGGGGCTGCATCAGCCCACCCCTCGGGAGAGGCAAAGGTCCACCCTGACCACTCGACCACCCCGCCTTTCCCATGTGGTGCATTCTTGATCATGTGCCACCCTGGAAGAGCGCCGGCTTTCTGCGCGGTTGGTAAGTCCAGCCAGTCAGTCCCATCTCCGTTGGGTTCAGAGGGGAAAGGAAGTAGCCCCGGCTCAGTGGCCAAGGAGTCAAAGTTCTCGCTGAAATAAGTTGTGACTCCCGAGAAATTGTCACTCTCCTGGGCGATGGCGAACGTCATGCCGCAACTAGCGATTGCAGCCGGGGTGACCCGTGATATCAATGTGCAGATAATCCCCATGTCCCTAAACCTAGGCAGCCTAGACTGATGTCCGGCTGAGGGAAAAGAATAACATTCCAGATCTTCCGGAGAGGAGGCTAATCACAGGAAATTGTAATCCAGCGCGTGACTTGCCCTTCCTCCTGTAAAGGGATCTGAGTCCGGAGAATTCTAAGCCTGCTTTTTCTGACTCACGGAGCGTCTGGATTACTTTCCGGGAACGATTTTCCAGATCTCCCCATTTTTTCCTGATGGTCCCTTGCCTGTGTTGGTGAGCACGTAGACCTCTCCGGTTTGGTCATATCCGAATCCAATGACCATCCTCGCAATGGGGCCGGCTGGGGTCTTTGCGCCGGGGATTACTTTCATGGTCCAGGTCGTCTTGGAGTCCCGGATACCACCATAGAGACCATATTTTTTTCCTGCCCAGCTTTGGGCCCAGTCTGCAAAAAGGTAGACTCCGTTGAGCCCGGGGATCGCCTTGCCTCTGTAGACATGCCCTCCGGTGACACTGACTCCATAACCGGCAGCTTTGCCGAGACCGTCGTGGTGGGGGTAGACAAGCACCGGTGCGACGAATCCCTCCGGAGCAGCTGATACCTCCAACGTGCATGGTTCACTTGGTTTCAGCTGATCGAAGGGAGCGTAACCCTCGTAACGGGGCCAGCCGAAGTTGCCAGCAGAGAGGACGTTGATTTCCTCAAAGCGATTTTGACCGACATCGGCGACGATAATATCTCCGCTCTCATGGTCGACCGTGATACCCCAAGGATTGCGAATTCCCCAGGCGTAGATCTCTTCTCTCCCGTCCTTGCTGCCCTTGAAGGGGTTGCCATCAGGGATGGCGTAAGGGGCTTTGGAATCAATATCGAAACGCAGAACTTTACCAAGATAGCGATTGAGAGCCTGCCCGTTACCTCCCTTTTCGTGTCCGCCTTCCGGAGAGCCCTTTGGGTCAAGGTCGTTGGCTGCGCCCCCATCACCAAGCCCGAGGTAAAGGAAGCCATCCTTCCCGAAAACCAGATTTCCCCCGTCATGGTTCCACTGTGGCTGGTCCACGGTGAAGATGATGCGCTCACTTCTCGTATCGGCCGTGCCGTCAGCCTTGACTTTGAATTCGGAAAGATGCGCCGTGTGATCAAAATCCTCAGTTCCCCCTGACGCGAGTGGTGCGCTGTAGTAGACATACACCTTTCTGGTGGATTTGAACTGAGGATGGAGCGCGACTCCGAGAGATCCACGTTCGTCGAAACCTTTTTTCAGATTCACAATGGACTTACGGAGATCGAGGAAGGCTTTGCCAGGTTTCCCTCCTTTTTCATCGAGAAAGTAAATAACGCCTGTTTGGTCGACAACGAGGTAAGCCTGCTCGCCCTCTCCGTATGGGATCATGCTGAGGGGTGAGACAAAGCCAGATGCAAACTTCTCATAGCTCACGTGGGGAAGTTCCTCTGCGGCCTTGAGGGTGGGCAGGGCAAGACTGAGAGCCAGAGCTGGGAGAAGAAATCGTGGTGTCATCTTGATAGTATTTTGCGCGTTTCCGGTGGTTTGGCAACCCGTCATTAATAGGCACACGTTGATGGGACCGGAAGGGATGAATCGGTAAATATCCAGATGCCTGAACCTCGTATGACCCTAAATTGTTATCCTGCGTTTTTCTTGCCATTGGCTGGATGGGCTGGAGGATCAGTCCCTTGAACCCGCGTCTTGTTCCAGCGCTCTCAGCGATCTTTCTGGCCCTTGTGCTTCCCGTGCCGGCTGCGAAAGTTCAGAAAGTTCATCCGCCCAATATTGTTTTGATCATCGCGGATGACCTTGGCTACGGAGACCTTGGGTGTTTCGGCCAGAAAGTGCTGAAAACACCTCGAATCGATAGGATGGCATCCGAGGGAATGCGGTTCACGCAATTTTATGCAGGGTCGACGGTGTGCGCGCCCTCACGGAGCGTCCTAATGACAGGGCGGCATATGGGGCGGACAGTTGTGCGGGGGAACTCAACCAAGCCGATCGTTCTGCGGGAGCACCATCCCACGGTGGCCTCAGTCCTGAAGAGAGGAGGCTATCGGACTGCCTGCATTGGCAAGTGGGGACTGGGCACTCCTGATAAGCTGAGCAATCCCAATGATGTAGGATTTGATCATTTTTTTGGCTACGTGGACATGTGGCACGCTCACAACTTCTATCCAGAATTTCTTATCAGGAACGGTGAGGTGCAGCAGTTACGTAACGAGGTGGCCCTGCGCTGGAAGTCCTTTCAGGAACCGGGGAGGCCCCAGGCAGGGCGGGGAGTAGCGATCAAGCGGGTTGACTATGCCCCTGACCTCTTCATTGCCGAGGTTGAGAAATTTATCCGTGACAGCCACAGGGAGCCATTTTTCCTGTTTCATTCCCTCAACACGCCTCATGCCAATAACGAGGCAGGTTCCAGAGGGATGGAAGTGTCGGATCTGGGGGAGTTTTCGGACAAGGACTGGCCGGCCCCTGAGAAGGGCTTCGCTGCCATGATTCGCAATATCGATCGTGATGTCGGTCGGATCCTTGATTTGCTGAGGGAACTCAAGATTGAGAAGAATACCCTGGTCATCTTCAGCTCGGATAACGGGCCCCACCAGGAGGGTGGACACCGGGCAGATTTCTTTGATTCAAATGGCCCCCTGCGTGGAACCAAGAGGGATCTTACGGAAGGAGGAATCCGCGTGCCCACCATTGGCTGGTGGCCTGGAACCATTGATCCCGGGGCAGTGGACGACGCTCACTGGTATTTTGGCGACCTGATGGCGACCTGTGCGGAACTTGCAGGAGTAGAGCCTCCCGCCAATATTGACAGCGACAGTTTTGTGGCGCCCCTGCGGGGCGAGCCCCGTGAGAAGCGTTGGACCCGGAAATCCCTCATGTATTGGGAGTTCTACGAGAGAGGGTCGGCCCAGGCGGTTCGTTTCGGGAAGTGGAAGGCCATTCGTAAGCCGATGTTCACTGGGAAGATCGAGCTCTACGACATGTCGAATGATCCGGGGGAAAAGCACGATTACAGCAGGAGGCGACCTGATCTGGCCAGGCAGGCGGCCGGATTAATGGACCGTGCTCACGAGGCTGATCCGAACTGGAAGGTAAGATAGGTGATCTCCTTGAAGTGTTAGTGATGGAAGTGCGCGACATAGTCCGCAAGCTTTGGGCGGGCACGAGGGGAGGTAAGCGGAGAGGCATGTGACTCCCGTGGGATCGCAGTGTGTTATAAGCCTCGAGACTAACAGTCGAATCCCCCTCTATTGGGAAATTATTCGTAGCCTTTTCGGGGCTCCAGAAGTTTACCGTCTCGATACATCGGGATGTTGTAAGCTTTTCCATCATCCCCAAATGTTGGATTCAACCCGGTCTTTTTTCCTTTGTGGTAAGTGGCAATACTCGCAACTGAACCGTCGATTTTCCATGACTTATAATGCCCATGCCTTTTCCCCTGATCAAAATGTATTAGTTCCTTAATGGCTCCAGAATCATGAAAGAATTTAACCCAACCAGAATAAGGCTCCATAGTTTGAATTAGGACAATGGTTTCGCCATCAGGAGTAACGTCTATTGCCGTTTCATCAGCGGCGATTTCTACAACGCTATCTAGCCATTTTTGATTTACAGGATTTAACGCTTTTCGAGTTTCATCAATCAGACCTCCCATTCCCTGTTCCTTGAGCTTTAGGAACTGTCTATCTATAAAACCCTCAAGTTCTCTTCGGTCGTAACGGTAGGGATTACTGGCAGTGTTCTTTGCCTTAAGAAAATTCTGACAAGATTTATAGCTGTCCTCCAACAGGTCATAAATTTTCCCTAACAAATAGTATGACCTGTAAGTGAGGACCTCATCCATCCCCTTGTTCGGCTCGAAACCTTTCTTTTTCCGAAGATATAAAAAATTGCCAATGAGCTGCCGAGCGGTGACCAATTCTCCATTTTCAAACGAGGCCTCGGCTTTGCGAGTATTTTTATACCATTCAAGCAGGAAAGCTTCTTGTGCTGCATGTGGATCTGCTTTTTTGGAAGGCTTCGAACTATCTAATTTCGCAATTTGATAAGCAGAAAACCAATAAGCCAAAACCATAATGGCGGAGATCGACACACCCCAGATGATTACCCCAAACAGATTGGATTTTGGTTTAGGTGGGAGCTTCTCTGGTTTTTGTGCGCCTTCATTAATCGGGCCCTCGTTCTCCCTTACGCTCGGCCATTCACGCGCTCTTCCTTCTTTATTATAACCTGTCCCCCAATGATGAGGCTTTGAATTAGGCAGAGGGTCTAAATTGCCCTCTGTATCGGGCTCTGTATCGGGCTCTGTATCGGGCTCTGTATC
>TARA_B100001057_G_scaffold477842_1_pt1 | contig 24989 bp, 41 predicted proteins | sample TARA_B100001057 | Tara Oceans TARA_B100001057 (sample SAMEA2621839) | marine metagenome | biome: marine biome (ENVO:00000447); feature: surface water layer (ENVO:00002042); material: "saline water (ENVO:00002010), including plankton (ENVO:xxxxxxxx)" | depth 5 m
TAGTCATTGTTCCTGAAGGTGTATTAAACTTACCTGTATTCAAGTAAGTTTTAATTGAATCACCGTTATTAACTGCAATTACATTTTGACCTGCAATTTGTGTTGTTCTAAAATTGCCTGGATTTGACAACTCTGATTTATGGCACATAGGTACCCATACCTTATTAAAAATTTGTTCTTGTTCTGCTTTGTGAATTTCTTGACTGCTGTATATCTCGCTTGAAACGTATTCAACATTTGTAGGTTTCTTCAACCAATTTCTATGATTTCTTGCCGGCATATCTTTCTCCTGTCCTAGCCTGTATATTATTTATATTGAAAAATGTAAAGCACAACTTTTCTGTTGCCAGGTAAGTTGCCAACCCCTACGTGCCTAAATTAGGCCGCTAATGCCATTTCTGGCGCATAATTGTCATTTGCAATTATAAAGTTCTTCGCGTTAACCGAGCTTAGATCCGGACAACTCCACTCTTCTACTTATCTGCCTGTCGATCCTATTTCGACCCCATCATAAACACACGACTATTCACAAGTCTTTTTACCTGCACATTCTTTAGGATAACATTGCATTTGTACACGATAGTATTTGTTAGTGTTAAGTACTGTCCAAGTGTTTTCTTCATCGGCCATGTACTCGCATTGTTCCTGAGTCATGTCTTGATTTAAAACTGATTGGTTTCCAATATACTCCCATGCTGTTCCATTGTGTCCCCACATTGAAACCACTAATACAAAAATTTTAACGTCCATGATGTTTTTCCTCTCATGTGTTTATGGTGGAGTCGCCGGGTACCGCCCCCGGGTCCAGTTCAGTGTTTGAATTGCTTCAACATTGTAATGTATTTATATACTCTTTTGTATGCAAAGTCAACCTTTGATTACTTCTATGAATTCATTTTCTCTATCAAGGTATTTGTAATCAATTTTTACAGGTTGCATAATTTGTATATGTTCAAATATTGTTTTAGGATCAAATTCACTGCAACTATAAACATCTAATTGTAGTAGTGCAGGAGAAGCTTCATCCCATATATGCATAGCTACATGACTTGTTTCTATAATAGCAAAACTTGTAATGCCTCTGTTGCCTTCCATTTTACAATAACAAGCAACTGGTCCATATAATTCTTTCATGGCAATCTTTTTAATCAGGCTCCTTAGAAATTTACGAGCCTTGGATTTATTTACTATAGGTTTGGTAACCTCGGATCTAATTACTAAATGTTTGTGTATCATAAATTGAAACTATTTATCATAAATATACGTATATTATACTTTTAGGAGAAAACTATGTTTGATTATAGAGCAAAAATTGTTAAAGTTGTTGACGGTGATACCGTTGATGTTGACATTGATTTAGGGTTTGGTGTTTGGTTGAAAGACGAAAGAGTTAGACTAGTTGGTGTTGATACACCAGAATCTAGAACTAGAGATTTAGTAGAAAAAGCATTTGGGTTAGCGGCAAAACAATTTGTTGTTGATTTCGTAGCCCAAGAAGGTGAAATTGAATTACATACAGCATCATATGATTCGAAAGGTAAGTTTGGACGTATATTAGGAGACATCTGGGTAGATGGTAAGCCTTTGACAACAGCACTACTTGACAACCATATGGCCGTAATATACAATGCGGAAAACAAAGAGTTGGTTCAAGCCGCACACGAAGAAAATAGAAAGATACTGATAGAAGCAGGTACTGTAAAGTTACCAGAATAAAAACAGGTTGACATTTTGTGTTTTCTAGTATATACTCGTAAGAGTTGAAACAAAATACTGGAAAGGACAAATGACACAAGTTTTTATGTTACTCTTTAATCTTAGCATTGTTACACCGGAAGGTATATCAAGAGACGAAATCGTAAATGTTTATAGCAGACATTTCGAAACTGAGATCGAATGCCAACAATTCCTAGATAACTGGACATCTATTATAAAAAGTAGAGGTGTAGATACTCTTCAGGATATGCTAAAAGATGGATATACTGTAGAATTAAATAGTGTGAGTTGTGCAATGCAGAATGTGTCCACTTAATTGGTAAAAAAGTTCTTGACATCTCGCTAAATGTATAGTATCATATTATTAATTGAAATAAAATTAGAGGCTATAATATGACTATGCATTTGGTGAGAGGTATGTCTTCTCTCAATACTAAGAAGGCTAAAAAGGCAAAACTTACTTTAGGTAGAATTGCAAAGTATGAAGAACAAATGAGAAAACACAACAAGGAAATGAAACGCCTTAAGTGTCCAAATCTCATAATGAATTTGCAAGAATATATTGATTACTGCCAAGGAAATTACAAACCTAAGAGTAAGCCTGTTGTAGTAAAGACCCACTGGGAACAAGAGGGTTACACTCGCCCAACAGAAAATGTGCCTAGTCATAATAGCGGAGCATCATTTGCTCCTTGTACAAAAAAAGAAGCATTACAATATACTGGAAAAAGAAGACTCGTAGGTATTGCTACAATGCACAAGAGTAACATGGTTCCTATCTTTGCAGATGATGACGATAAGACAGGATCGAAACAGGCAACAGAAATTGCAACTATGCGAAGAGGATGAGTCAAATGGCAATATTAACCAAAACAAGATATGTATTAGCGATCCTATTTGGATTTATGCTAGGCTTTGGAGCATTTTACTATGTTGGTAAACCTATTGTAAAGGTAGAAATACAAGAGGTAGAAAAAATAGTAGAAAAAATAGTAGAAGTAGATAAAGTAGAAACTATTGAAGTTCCAAAAATAGTCTACAAAACAGAAACTATAGAAGTACCGAAGATTGTTAAAGAAGTAGAAATTCGGGAAGTGCCTGTAGTCAAAACTAGAATTGTATACTTACCTGGGGACACAAATGAAAATGACCCCCCTCCTGAAATCAAACCTGAAGAGTTATATTGTATGACTCTAAATATTTACAGAGAAGCACATAACCAAAGTCTCGCAGGACAAATTGCTGTCGCAAGAGTTGTTCTTAATAGAGTTCAGGACAGAAGATACCCTGCGGCTGTATGTGATGTCATTTACGAAGGACCAGTAAAAGAATCTTGGAAAACTAGACAAGATCCTGATCTATCCGAAGATGAACGTGTATACTATCCTGTAAGAAATAGGTGCCAATTTAGTTGGTATTGCGACGGGAAAAAAGATGAATTAATTAATTTTGAAAATAATATTAAATGGAAGGTTGCAGAAGATATTGCTTACCAAGTATTAGCATTTAACAAATGGGGTGGTATGGTTGAAGGTGCCACCCATTACCATGCAGACTACGTAAATCCAACGTGGAGAAAGCAAATGAGACTGATTGGAAAAATTGATGATCATATATTTTATAGGTGGGATTAAATTTTGCCAAAAGATCTTGACAAGTGTAATAAAAGAAGTTATTATAAGACATAATGAAAAGGCTAACACAGGAGGCTTAAATGGAAAATACGTTTCTTAACGTAAAAGAGTTTCTTATCCAAGAATGGGATAAGACAGTAGAGTATCAAACCCAATCATGGGCTGATGCTAAAATTCAACTGGCAACTAATCAAGAACAGATCACAGAGATGTTCCAAAAAGTTGTCGCTCCGTTTGTTAATTAAGGAGGCTATAATGACAGGCAAACTTACTAAGGCACTTACTATTGGGACGGCATTGTTAGCAATGACAGCCTGCTCAACTATGAAAGAAATAGAAGTAAGAGAAACCAAAGCAAATCCAAATTGGTATCAAGACTGTGAACAGATTGGTTCCGAAGGCTGGTTGTTCTGGAAAACAGATTATGCTTACTCATGTGGAATGGGTGAAAGCAGATTTGAACAAGCATCAGAATCACAGGCATATGCATTTGCAGTAAAAGGTTTTGCTGAAAGAATCAACGGTGTAGTTAATTCAAATACTACTGTTGATATTAAAGGTAATAATGGTGTTGAAAGTCGTGTCACACAAACTATTGTAAAGCACTCAACTAAAAACACTTCTATTACAGAACACGTAGAAGTCAGAAAATATAATTACGAACTTGCATCAACTGGCAGAGTTCATACGTATGTACGTATTAAAATGCCACTACAAGTTTTTGATAAACTTCTTGCAGAAGCGAAAGATGATAGAAATGCGAAACGTGTTAGTGCTATCAAGCATACTACTAATTAGTTTAGGAGGGTGTTCATCCACAACACCCCCTATTGAAACTGCACAATATTGTTACACGGATGAAAAAATTGTTTATGATAAAAATAATAAAGTAATCCGTAACGATACTGTAGTAGAATGTTCAGATAAACCAAAAGTACGACATTTTGTTAAAGATGCAGGGATAGCAAAAAAATGTCGTCCTTTTCAAACTGTTGCAAATATTAGAGGAACACAGAAAAATGTACAAGGATTTCTTTGCCAATTTCCGGACGGTAGCTGGCAGGCTGTTGACGGTCGGTATCGTTACTAGTCTATCTGCTTGTGGATCTCATAATCCATACTATGGACAAATGAGTACTGCTTCTAACTATTCTTCGCCAGACTCAATTTACTCTGTAGTATTTAATTTAAGTAAACATTCTGCTTACTCTGTTCCTAAAGAAGATAGGCAAAGACACGAAAGATGTGTATACTTTGCATTAGATACATTACCACCAGGACAAAGTTGTAAATGGTACGGTAATAATACAAATGCAAGCGGAGAAGTATTTGTAGCCCGTGTGGATTCTAACACATGCACTACACTAATGAGTACAATATGGTACAAAGGCAGTTCTAAGAACTTTACAGACCGAGCTTGTCTTAAGGGTAATCAATGGAAATTCTTCCGGAATTAAAATAAATATAACATAGAAAAGAATTAAAGGGCACGGTAAGAGGGAATATATGGTATTTGGTTTATTAGTTATGTTTACTGCACTTTGTATAAGTGCGGTTGCAATATATTATTCAGTGGCAGGATTAGCGGCTATTTTCGCCGCGGCAGTTGTTCCTATTATAATTATGGGTGGTGTTTTAGAAGTTTCTAAATTAGTCACCGCAGTTTGGTTACACAGGTATTGGTCACAAGCAAAATGGTGGTTGAAATATTATCTTGCAACAGCCGTGGCTGTGCTTATGTTTATCACATCAATGGGTATCTTTGGATATCTTTCTAAAGCACATATAGAACAAACATCTGCTAGTATTGAATCAGTTGAAAAAATAAGTCAGATTGAAACTGAACTTAATCGATACAAAGTAATAATAGAAAAATCTGAAAACAAAATAGAACTAGCTGAAAACAAAGGTGCAAACAAAAATGATACTATACAGGATCAAATCGATAGAGAACAAAAACGTATTGATACTGCATACACAAGAATACAACCTCTAGTAAAAGAACAACAAAATTTAATACAACAAGAAATTGCTAGAAAAGATAAGAAAATTGAGCCTTATCTTGCACAAGTATCTAATATAGATGCTGATCTTCAAACACTCTCCACTTTACTTAATAGACGTGATAATGAAAGCATACGTAGGTTACAAAGTATTGTTGGCACTAGAGTAGACGGCACATATGGAAGTAGAACTGCTAAACAAGTCGAAAATTATCGTGATGGTTTAATTGCAAAACGTGAAAGCATATTAAAAACAATTACACAATTAGAAGAGAAAGAATCTCCTATTATACTTGCGGCTAATGAAGAAATTAAAAGACTTCGTAATATTGCTGAGCAAGAAATTGCAGACTCAAATAAAGTTGTTAACAAACTACGTTCAGAGATAGGAAGCATTGCCCCTGATAATAATACCGAATTAATTGAAGAAAATTTATTGAAAATTAAAAATGCAAACAAAGAAATAGACACTCTCACAGAAGAGAAGTATGCAATAGAAGCAGAGTATAGGAAACTAGAAGCAGAGGTAGGGCCTATAAAATATATTGCGGAATTTATATATGGTGAGGAAGCAGATAGAGATTTATTAGAAGAAGCAGTAAGATGGGTGATTATTCTAATTATTTTTGTCTTTGATCCTCTTGCAGTATTACTATTAATTGCAAGCCAATATACATTCCAATTTGCCAGGCGAAACGGTAAAGGCCAATCGTGGGCAGAATACGAACAAGCAAGAGCAAGAAAAATTGTTGAGAATTCACAAGAACCTGAATCTGCAGAACAAGAGCCAACGGCTGAAGAAGATAAGACTTATGAGAACGAAGTTGAAAAAGGAGTTGTCGAAGAGAAAGACGACATAGATAAATTAATCGATGAAGAAATAAAAAATATAGACGACGAAATTAAAGAAGAAACTAAAGAAATAGGCCAAACATATCAAGACAAAGAAGTATTTAATCCTAAGCCCAGATTGACTGAAGAGCAAATTGATGAACTAGATAAACATCCATTATGGACAGAAGCAAAAAGAAAATGGAAGGATATGAATCCTAATAAAACAATTAAAAGCTTCAAAGAAAAATATTTAATGGGAGAAATAGATGAATTTCCTTGGGAAAAATATTTAGAAGATGAAGAGAAAAAAGATGATCCTACTCTGTCTGAACAAATGCAAGATGAGTTAGAACCTTTACCAGAAAGCATTAGTTCAGATTCGAATCAAACGACCGTTGATACCGGATATATACAGAACCAGGAACAAACTGATAAAACAAATTGGAGAAACATAAGAGATAAGGATGAGTGATTTAACGGTCGTTACACCACCAGACACATTGTTAACTAACAATGTAAGTTTTTTACTAATATACCCAGACAGAGATGTAAAAGATGAATTCCAAAACTTAATTGTAAAGTTTGAAGAATCATTTACTACCTACATCTACGAAATTCCAGAGTTACAACAAAATCTTGAAATTGGAGACACCGAGATAAAAAAAGAAGATGTCCACGATATTGATTGGTTATTAAAACATTGTCATGTTGCAGACTACGTTATTTTGGATATAGATAATTGCCCTCCAAAAATTAGAGATTTAGTATCATATATTATTGCCAATACCAACACTTTCTGGTTGACAAAAGCACCGGACATGTATTATAATAAGTTAAGTAATAAGAGAATATATCATTTAGATTATTTGACAGAACTAATAGGAGCAAAACTTGCAGAATTACAGAAATAAACGTCCTAGACAACATTGGAACAAAGAACCTACTAAAGGTAAAGGAATTTACGTAGAAGTTCGTAACGGTGACGTAAATGCGGCACTTCGTAAATTTAAAAAGAAAGTTCAAGAGTCGGGTGTTCTACAGGAGTATAGAGAACGGCAAGAATACGTTAAGCCAAGTGAAAAACGTAAACGTGACAAAGCCGCTGCCAAAAGAAGGCATCAACGTGCTATGCAAAAACGTTTACAAGAACAAGGATACTAGGCTATGCGAATAGAACAAGATATTAAACTCGATTATAGCGATGTTTTATTCAAGCCTAAAAGAAGTAAGCTAGAAAGTCGCAGAGACGTTAATTTACTTCGTACATATAAATTTCATAACAGTAATCAAGAATGGACTGGCGTTCCTATTATGGCTAGTAATATGGACGGTGTTGGTACATTTTCAATGGCAAGAATTTTTCAAGATCATAAGATGCTTACTGTTATAGGTAAACATAACAGTTTTGAAGATTGGAAAGAAGCAGTTGGCTCTGGCATAAAATTAAAATATATTAGTGTCTGTACAGGCACAGGCTATATTTGGGATAAAGAAGCCGCAGACTATAACACAATGACTAGAGTGTTAGAATCATATCCGGACATTAAGTTTATTTGTGTAGATGTAGCAAATGCATATCATGAAAACTTTGGTGACTTTATTGAAAGGATACGAGAGACTTATCCAGATAAAACTATTATTGCTGGTAATGTAGTTACTGGGGAAATGACAGAAGAATTAATAATCCGTGGAGCAGACATTGTAAAAGTAGGTATTGGACCTGGATCAGTATGTACAACTAGATTACAAACAGGTGTCGGAGTACCACAGTTATCGGGCGTAATAGAATGTGCAGATGCCGCTAATGGTATTGGTGGTCATGTGATTGCAGATGGTGGTTGTGTACATCCAGGTGATGTAGCTAAGGCATTTGGTGCAGGAGCACATTTTGTAATGCTTGGTGGTATGTTAGCAGGACACGATGAATCAGAAGGCGAAGTTATTGACGGGAAAGTCACTTTCTACGGAATGAGTTCAGATGAAGCAATGGCTAGGCACGGACGCAGAAAAGATGGATATCGTGGTGCTGAAGGTAAAGTAGTAACATTGCCACATAGAGGACCTGTAGACAATACAGTAACAGAAATTTTAGGCGGGGTTAGAAGTGCATGTACATACATAGGTGCTAAAAGACTTAAAGATATGTCAAAGTGTACCACATTTGTACGTGTGAATAACCAAGTCAATCAAGTATTCAGTCAATTTGATAAAAATTGATCGAATTTTATCATTATGCAGTTTTTTAATGATAAATAACTATGTACAAGAAGAAGAGTTCTTTTTGTGCTGGGATGCCAAATATTTGGGTCCTAATATTAATCTTGCTTAATAAAGGAGAAAAAAATGACAAGACTAACAACTCTAAACCTACCCGGTAATTTCCACAGAAACTTTATAGGATTTGACAGACTGTTCGATGAAATGGACAGAGTGTTTGAAAATAGTCCTTCTAATGGTTCTGGCGGATATCCACCATATAATATTGCAAAACTAAACGACGATGAGTTTATGATCTCATTAGCAGTCGCTGGTTTTGGTATGGATGCCCTAACAATTGAAAAAGACAAAGATGTTCTTAAGATTGAAGGCCAGACACCTAAAGGAGATGAAGAAGTAGATTATCTTCATAGAGGTATCGCAGGAAGAAACTTTGTTAGAGAATTCACTCTTGCAGAACATGTTGATGTAAAATCAGCTAAATTAGAAAATGGCATGTTAAATGTTCATTTAATAAGAAATGTTCCTGAAGAGATGAAACCTAAGAAAATTGAGATCAATGTAGGTCCAACTATCGAAGGCTAACACGGGAAATGTTTAGGGGGTAATACCCCCTAAGCAGATAGGAAAAAATGATGAACAATGATATAGATTTTGCACAAGAACTAGACGTAAAGATTGACGAACTTATTGATCAAAAAATTACTGAGCCTGTGAGATACAAAGTAATTTTTATTAACGATGACGCAACGCCTATGGATTGGGTTTTAGAAGTTTTAACAGGAATTTTTAAACATTCAGCCGAATCAGCTGAAAAACTAATGATTCAGATTCACACAGAAGGAAGCGGTTGTGTAGGTATATATACATATGAAGTGGCAGAACAAAAAGCAGTTGAAGCAACTACCGCAAGTCGCGAAAGAGGATATCCTTTACAAATTAAAGTTGAAGAGGAATAACAATTTAGGAGCCTGTAATGAGTCTTAAGGACCTTACATGGGAACACCATAAAGATGCTGAGAGACAACAGTTTGTCAAGGTATTAATGAGTGGTAAAATTAATCCTAAATTATATGCAACATACCTCTGGAACCAACATAAAAAATACGATTTACTAGAAGCATTAGCCGGTGCTAATGGGCTATTACATGATCTGCCAGGTATAAGCCGCAAACACCGAATAGAAAAAGATTACTTAGAACTTTGGAAAGAAGTTAACCCGCCGGCGTTAACACAAAGTACAAGAGATTATATTATGCATATGAAATATATTATGCATGATAGTAATGCACTAATGGCTCATGTGTATGTACTTCATATGGGCGACCTTAGTGGCGGACAAATGATTGCAAAGAAAGTACCAGGGGCTGGTACAATGTACAAGTTTGATACAGATAAGAACAAACTTAAAGATGCAATCAGAGAAAGAACAAATGATGATATGGCAGAAGAGGCAAAATATGTTTTTACTTCTGCAACTAATTTGTTCAAAGAGTTAATGGAGTTAGAAATTGAGTTATACAGTAATTGAAAATTTTTTACCTGATGCTATACAGAATATGTTAGAACAACAGTTTCAGTATCATACTGAATGGAACTACGTATCTGAAACTTCAGGAAACACAAAAGAAGCAACTGATGCATTAGATGCTAATGTAATTGAATGTCCACAGCTATGTCATTTATCTCATTGGGGTGGTGAGGACAATCTTAAGAGTTTTGGACTAACACGAATGGTATTATATTTTGTTGAGAATCTAACTGGTGTAATGATTAAAGATGTAAACAAAATTAAAACAAATATGAATTTATTGGATACTAGGTTCGGAACTGACAAGTACCATCCACCGCATGCTGATCATAGATCACCAGAGTATACAAGTATGGTTTATTATATCAATGATAGCGATGGACCAACTAGATTTTTTGATAAAACAACATTAGACAAAGATCCTTATAAAGATTTAAAATGCATAGGAGAAGTGCATCCTAAAAAAGGCAGAGCTGTTTTGTTTAGTTCTGCAATTATGCATACAGGAACTTGCCCTCAAGAAAATGAAAATAGGCTAGTAATAAATTTTGTTTTTAAGGCACCAGGCTTAAAATTACCTTTTGATCCTGTTGATAAAGTAAAAGTGGAGAATTTTGCATGAAGCAAGTACCTATAAGGTTTGCAGGCGCCCAGATGCCTTGTACTCCTGATGTAGATGCCAATGTAGAACAAATTAAAAAAGCTATTGATTATGCAGTAGAAAACAGGTGTGATTATCTAGTCACTCCAGAGGGTGCTGTTAGCGGATATGATCATGGAGATTTAGCTAGAACTGGATTTGATCCATTTGAAAATATGTTTACTGATAAACTCAAAGAAGGTTTAAAACAAGTAGAAGACTATGCAAAAGACAAAGTAGGATTGTGCCTTGGCACAGCATGGTTAGAAAAAGAACGTTTTGGAGAAGTAGGTAGGAATCAAATAAGATTTTATAGCAAAACAGGAGACTTGAGAGGCAGGACAAATAAAAGTTTTTGTGTTAATCCGTCGGATATGTCGTATCTCGAAAATGATCCTAATGTTACTGGTATATCATGTTGGCAACTAGGCGATAATACATTTAAATTTAATGTGGTTGGGTTAGTTTGTAATGACATGTGGGGTCATGGTTGGAGCGGACATAAAGCAATGTGCTGGGAAGCAAAACAACAATTCAACGGAGGCGGTAGACAGGACTTACAACTATTTGTACATTGTACTAATGGATACCGAGGTAATGGGGAATTTATGGAAACACTTTTTAATGATTGGCATCATGCTCATCTTACAATGATGTCTTATCTTTCTGAAGTCCCTATTATTACTGTTGATAACTGCTATCATATAGATGGTAGAGAATATCATGGAGAAACCAGTAGTGAAAGCGGAGTTGTAGTTAGAGGTAAATTCGTTACAGAAATACCAAGAACAGGCACACAATATTTTTACCATGATTTTTTTGGAATAGGCAATGACAATAATACAAAGTGAAACACAACAAAAGTCAAGTTTGATTTGGGATAAACTAATTAATCTACAAGATGAAATTATAAGGATATTTGATGACAGAGCAGAAGAATTTGAAGAGCCAGGACTTTCGCAATTTAATAAAGAAGACGGTTCCTGGATTAATCGCGTATGGCGTAATGATAGCCTTCGTCGTTGTCATATTGACGTTGTAGATGCAAGGAATACCAAAGGATTATGGATGATGCATGTTTGCTGTTTTCCTAATCTTAACAACAATGCACCTATATATGGCTTCGATGTGATAGCAGGTAAAAATAAAATTACTGGAGCATTCCATGATTTTAGTCCTAGCACAGATTTAGAACATGATATGATAAAAGGATATAACGAATCTGTTGCAGATTTTATTCCTGAAAAGAAAAGAGAATTACCTGATTGGGCTAAGGCTATATTTTCAGACAACATGTTAGCTGCAGGCAATGTTAAAACAGAAGAAGAAGCAGATGCAATTATAGGCATTGCACTACATAATCTACATGCGTATTTTGACGAAGTACCTCAGTATAACGGAGCTGGTAGTAGCCATGAAGTTGCAGGCGCACACAATCATTATTGTACCCATCAGCAAATGAATCCGCATACACCTAACGTAATGAAGAGTTTAGGCTTAAATGAGCAGGAAGTAGAGACCTTCTGTACAGACATGTTGTTTCCTAAGATAATATAAATACATAGTAAGGAAACTACGTAATGCGTTTTAAAGAATTTAAAATAATAAAAGAAGCACCAGGCGAAGAAATACCAGCAAAAAAGATGGCTGGTTTGGATGTTGAAGAACCACCAATTAAGAAAGCTTCAGACGCAGAAATAAAAGGATTGCAACAATCTATTGCAGGCAAGGTTACAAAAGTAGGCGATGCGGCAATACTGCATAGAGTAGAAAGTATTTTACGTAAAAGTGGTATAAACAGGGTGGCGGCACGATTCTTTAAAATTGATAGTGACGCAACTAAATTTATCACACGTTTATCTGAAATTATTATCAGGATGGAAGTTCCGGTACAAGACAAGATGACATTCTTGAGAGAGTTTGGTAACAGCAATATGATTGTAGCAGATGAATTATTTGATAATTCAGGAACTTCCAAATCAATGGATACATGGTTTAATGGAAGTGAAACAGCTCGGACTATGTTTAAATTAATGATCAATGATCCAAGATTGATAGGCAAAGATGCAGGTGAAGCTGGACCAGGAGAAGTAGCTATAGCATGTTTCCATAGAGATATTACAGTAGGTACAGATCCAAAAGCAGGCTATGATTTAAAGTATGGAAATGATCTAATAGAAATTAAGACAAAGGCATCTGAGGCTAGTAGCGGTGGCGGAGGAAGATGGACTGCTATGAATGATTATCCATTACAAACTTATGCTTCAGGTGGTGATAGTTTATTAGACCCAGATAAACTACCAGCAAGTGTATCTTTGTTTGGTACAACTAGAAAACAGAAGAACAAATTACCTTCACTTATAGAAATCTTAAACGACCCTATCTATCTTAAAGTACCAGAAGGTGCAGACCCAAATACAGTACAACCGTTAGACGAAGCACAACAAACGGCAATTTTCGCTAGACTGCTTAAATTAGCATATATTAATGCTAGTGAACAAACTATAGCAAGGGCAGTAAATAAATATCCTAACTTCAATGTTAACGATATTGCACCTGTTGCTTTTGAAAGCTACAAAGCAAAACAAAAGTTTACTAGTATGATGTTAATGAAGGCAAGCAGAGATAATATTACATCTTTACATTTTACAGACTTAGCTAAAGCGGCAGAAAACTTTAAGTTTTCACCACTATATCTTTCAGGACAACAACGTGGTATGAGTCTACAAGCTGGACTTAAATAAGCTAATCTTTTTTACTTCTATATTGTTTACAGACTTCAATAATAACAATTTTGTTATCACCGTCTCTATGTTCTTTGTATAAAGGGCCGTCATGTTGTTCATGACCGCAGTTTTGACAATTTTCCATCTTATTTTCCTTTTTTCAAATTTTCGATATCTTTTTTGTTAGCTTCTATAGATTCTTTATTGGTATGTATATATGCATCTTGTGCCCTATCTATTAAACTTTGTATCCTACGCCCTTTTTCTACATCAGTATCTAAATGTAAATCTTTGTTTATAATTTTTTCTAATTTTAAGAATTGTATGCGTTCATTTGCAACATATCGCCAAGTATAACCATTGGAACCATAAGTACCAAATACAGTTTCTCTCAGCCCTATTTTAACTATAATTGCTGATTCACCGTCTAGCAACACTTCGTCACCCTCATTCCACGCAGGATTAAACCTAAATTTAAGTCCTTGCATAAAATTAGTAGCAAAATCTTTAAACCAAAATGCCGCTGATATGGATACGAGTATAGCGATCCATGGCCCAATCATATCAGCAAAGTTCATGCCTAATTGATCAAACGCTTCCATTATATTCTCCTAACTCTTGTATTTATTCTAATTTAGGCTGTATTTCACATCAATTGTTTATGTATGCTAAAAGTGTTGGAAATTTGACGGTACAAAAATTTGACGGTTTAGATTTACAAATTTCCATGTTAAACCGAGTACATATTAAACGGGGTTAGGATATAAATAATGTAGTTAGCCGGAGTGATTATATATATACAATATTTGAAACTCGCCAACACTTAGAACTACACCGATTCTACGTGACTAACCGATTGGGCTAAAAGAGAAAGAGGGCAGACACTTATGATTAGATTATTAGGAATTTTTACTCTAATAACAATACTGGGCACAAATTTATCTGCGTATGCTCAGACAAATACAGTTACATCTACTGTAACAGGCACAAATACTGTGACAGTGGATAAAACACCACCTACTGCAAATGCACCTAGTGTCGTTGTAAATAACAGCGATGTATGTAAAAGTGCATTCAGTGCAGGTGTACAAACACAGATTCTAGGAATTGCAAGTGGAATGACTGTCACAGACGAAAACTGTGAAAGATTGAAACTTGCTAGATCATTATACGGCATGGGCATGAAGGTCGCAGCTGTATCAGCTCTCTGTCAAGACGCAAGAGTCTTTGATGCAATGATTATGGCAGGCACACCTTGTCCATATAGAGGCAAAATAGGAGAGGATGCGTTAGTAGCCTGGAATGAAAATCCAGATGATATACCATCAGGGTCGCAACTTTTGGACTCTTCAAAAAAAAAGACCAAAAAGTTGAAGAACGACGATTGGAGTCAGACGGGGTCGGACTAAATGACGACTACATTGATTCTTTTAGCGATGATTATGAAGAGGCGCAGGTAGATTATGTACAAGAACAAGATGAAAACCATATTCCATGGGCGGGCATTGTTATCGTGGGGAGTATTGCCGCTTGTGCTTTCGGCGTTCCTATTTGTGTCTTACCCTTCTAAAGCTGGAGACGGTGATACTACATCAACGTCATCATCAACATCAAGTGTAAACACGTCTACATCAAGTGCAGTGGTTGATACAACTACTACTACATCTACTAGTCCTGTAAGTTCTACAACAGAGATTACTAATAGTGAAACTACTATAGAAGACTTGGGTGCAGGCATAACTGAACAAACAACTGTAGATACTCATACAACTACAAATATTGATGATGTGACTACTACGACTACTCAAAGTATAGATACAACTACGGTCACTACTACAACTACAACAACTACCACTAACACTACAACTGAGAATCATACGCCTAACCAAAGTTCAAGCAATTACCTAAATAATAAAGGTTTTGAATCTTCGACTAATTCAACTAGTGCTCCAAATTGGACTACAGACGGAGGAGTATATGTTTGTAACACATGCGGACCAAAAGGGGGTAATGCATTACAGACAGGAAACGAAACAACAAACGGAGGTAGTGTTTCACAAACTGTAGATCTATTTGATCAAATGACGCAATCAGAAGTGAACCATGGCTTTACAGTTAATTATGGTGCTGATGTTAATTCACATTCATCTAATGCTACAGTTCCTCTGTGTAGTGCTACAAATGGTGATTGTAAAGATAGTTTCAGTATAACGTTAACTATTAAAGATTCATCTGGTACAACATTACAGAACTTTAATCATCAATTTTCAAACATATCTTGGACTGGCTGGGATAGAAATAACTTCTTTTTTAATTCTAGTGTACCAAGCAATACATATACTAGTGCTTTAGCTACATTAGAACTTTATGGAATAGATGCTGGATATCAAACTGGTTACTTTGGACCTATATTTGATAATGCAATAGTACAAACTGTATACACAGCAATTGACTTTGTTGTTAGCCAAACAGTTGATACTATTATTGACGCACAAACAAATGTTGTAAGAAGCTATGCAGTAGACAGTCAAACAAATCGTATTACAACTGTAACAAATGAGGATCTTACAACTGTTGTTACCATTGTAAATCCTGTAACTGAAATTGAAAACCCTACCTCAGATCTAGGAGTGGATATTGTAGAAGTAGAAGTAGAAACCAACATGGAAGATATGTCAGGAGGCACTGAAATAGAAACTTTTGAGGTGACTGTATCTGATAATTCAGGTGCTACTATAGAAACTTTTGAAGTTACTACAGAAACAAGTTTAGATACAGGACTAACAGAAATATCAATTGAACCTATGGACATTGAAGTACCTGCTACAACTACTGAAACTGTTGCAGAAGTTGAAACACAGATAGAAGCACAAGTAGAAGCACAAGTAGAGGAAATACAAGCAGAAGTTACTCCAAGCGGAATTAAACCAAATAGCCAACAAGCAGAAGCAGAACCTGAACAAGTTGAAGCTACATCAGAGGCCGATACTACAGAAGCTGAAACAGAAGTAGCTGAGAGTAAACAAGAAGAATCAAGTGAAGAACCTAAAACTGCAAAAGCCGAATCTAAAGAAGATAAAAAAGAACAAGGCGCAAAGACAAAAGCAACTGCAAAAAATAAAGAACAAGTTAAAAAAGAAATAGCTACAAAGATTGTGTCACGGATTATAGATAAAATGTCAGGCGACCTAGCATCTCAAGGCACACAACTTGCACTAATGAATATTATTGGTGCAAATATAACCAAAGACAGTCCTAACTTACAAGATAGAAAGGACTGGTATACAAACCCTGTAATTTATACAGCAGAATTGAGAGATCCTTATGCAAGGTTGTTTAACATTGCACAAGATAAATTACATGAAAAATTAACAGATCTCCAATATAACTAGGAAGGAAATACAATGGCCGAGAATAAAACTGAAATTGAATTTGCTGGCGTAAAGTTTAGAGGCGGCAAAATGCTAATAATTATCACTGCATTAAGTACACTTGCTGGAGGGCTTTATGGTGGATTTGAATTTTACAAAGATTATATGAATATGCGTGATAAGATTGAAACTTATGTTGCTCCAGACCTTAGCGGTTTTCAAGAACAAATTAGTGTGATGCGTAAAGAAGTAGATACAATGAAAGAACTTGTTAGCGATGCTCAAGGTACAGCAAGAGATATTCGTACAGACTTAAGAATAGAAATAGGTGATCAGACAGATCAAATAGCAATAATTGATAAACGCAGTCGTGATGCTGATAGAGAAGTTAGAGAAGCCCTAAGAGATAGTGAAAAAGAAATCAGAGATTTAATTTCAAACACAGACAAACGTTGGGACGATAAACTTACCAAAGTTGATGCACAGATTGAAGCATTGGAAGAAAAACTAGATAAGAAGATAGAAAAAGCTCTAGAAAATCCATTGGCAGGCATGGCAACAACAAAATAATACTTGACATTGCTTTGAAGCGATGTTATATTATTAGTATGGATCAAAACACAAACGACGAATATTACAATTGGAATCATCTTATTAAAGACGATGCACGTTTGAGAATGTGCATTGATATTCGCAAACAGGTTGAATCAGAAAAATATTCATTTGACTTACCCAAGTATCAAGTAATGTCACCATTTAGATTTGGAACTGAAGATTGGACTAATTTAAGTATGAGTTTTATCTGGTCTTGCTTTGCTTATTGCAAGAGAGAAGTAAAAATTACTAATCTACAAAGTTGGAGTTATATGACTTCATTGAAGTATCCTGAAGATAGAGATAAACTTTGGCATCACCATCATAGAAGTGATCAAACTTTTACAGTAAGTGGTGTATATTATTTACATCTACCTGAAGGGATAGATACAGTGACCGCTGGCACAGAAATGGCTCCTGAGGGACCAGAAGCAGATTCTAGCACTAGATACTTTGCTGAAGCTAAAGTTGGACAATGGTTAATATATCCTGGAAAGCAATGGCATAGACCTGGTGTAGTCCAATCTCAAGAAGATAGATTTATTGTTGCGGCAGATATGGAATTTATAAATTCCTAATATTGTAAATATCATCTTTGGAATTATTTACAGTATATTCTATAAAGTCACTTAAAAAAATAAAATGGGTTGACAACTGTTTAAAAACACTTCCAGGTATTAGATCATGTACAACTTCATATGAACTTGACCCTATATCTTGATAGTACTTTTTGTTATTTCTTTGGAGAGTATACCTAGGAAATACACCAGTCAGAAAAAGACAAGCATCTCCAAGTTCTTTAGCAGTTAAACGTTTTGAGCCTGTTTCAGATAACGTAAGATATACTTCGGCAAAAGATTTGTCAGGCATCCAGTTAGGCTTATCTATATGATGAGATAATAGCATTACAATATATGATTCAATATCTTCGGGCAAGACATAACCTGAAGATTCTTGAGTTTCTTTTACTATGTCGTAAAAGGCATTAAAATAGTCGTCCATAAAGTATTTACTCTTTTTTAAAACATGTTAAATATGTATATAAGGAATACCATATATGACCAAAAAAACATGGGAATTTAAAAAAGACGAGATCTTTACAAAGACTAATAAAGACGGGGTTACAACCATGAAAATACCTCCTGAAGTACTTGCGGTAAACGATTGGAAAGAAGGTGATAAGCTGAAACTTAAAATCGGCGATCAAGGCACCATAATCATAGAAAAAGCTGACAATTAACTATTGACTTAATGATTAGAGATGCTATAATATATACATATAGTAACTCCAAATAAGGGTCGATAAATGAACAATATTACAGTAATTGGCGGTAGCAGTACCCAAAAAAAGTACATTAAAAGCATGGCCGAATATTGTTGTAAAATGCTAATGCCTAGAATGAAATCACTTGATATTGAAATTCATGTAAAAGACTTTAAAAAAGACGATAATTATGGATATGCATGGCCAGTAGAAGATAGCCTAAATCCTAGAGATTTTGAGTTAGAAATCAATAAACATAAAAGGTTACGTAGACTGTTAGAAACTGTTGCTCACGAAATGGTACATGTAAAACAGTTTGCACGTAACGAATTATATGAACCATCAGCTAAACAAGGTAGCAGATGTAGATGGAAAGGCGAATGGCTTTCACCTCGTCAAAAGTGTGTTAAAGATTATTGGGATCAACCCTGGGAAATTGAAGCACACGGTAGAGAATGTGGACTATTTGTTCGTTGGGCTGAAACACATGGTTTTGCTAAAAAGAAATGGGCCCAATACGATCTAGTATGATAGAGTGGACTGGTTTACTATTCTTAATAATTGCTCTGTCGTTTGTGGGTTATATGCTTTATTCCTGGGATAAAGAAAATCCACCAAAATAATACTTGACATCTATCTAAAAGATGTTATTATAACAGTATAGTTAATTATAATTAGGTAGGTAGATAATGAAAAAAAGTTATCCATTGCAAGATGCTTTAGCAATGAGTTTCGCCGCTTTCAGAATACGTGGTGATTATGTAAAAGAAACACGACGATATTCAGAAGACAAAACTACAGAACATTCTAACAAAGATATGCTGAAACAACATTTTGGGCCATATCAAGATCCTGATTTTGTAGACTTTACTGCTATTGAAGAAGATTATGAAAATGTAAAGTTAGCACAAAATCATTTTAAAAGATATACTTTACAACTTCTAGGTAATGAGATGTCTGACTTCCAAAAAGATGTATTTTCTATTTTAAATTTAACAGAAGTTCCTTTTTCAAAATTGGGTTTAATTGCATTTGTCCCTAAACTTGTAGAAAGAGAACTAGAAGAATCTAAATTTAAGAAATTATTACGGATGGAATATCGCAACAGTCAACATATTGGAAATATAAAAGAACCAGTAACTGGGGCTGTTAAAATTATTAATAAATTCTATTCAGATAGATGGGAAAGCTATAATTACATAGCCGACTTAAATGGTGACCTTGTCAGCTTTATGAATAAATTCGAATACAACGTTGGTGATTGGAAGAAAATAAAAGCTAAAGTAAAAGATCACACAAAAAACCGTAACTTTGATGTCAATGAGACTAGACTCAATTACACTAAATTAACTAGAGTATAGGTATAAATATTTTTAAAATGCAAGTATTCAAAAAAAAATTAGGCGATTTCTATAAGTGGGTCAAAGGCACTGAGCTTGTAGAGCTCGATGATATTGACGTATCAGAAGATCCAGTGAGACCTGAGCTAACACTTGGTTGGCGTATTACAAAAGGTAGGAAAATTTATGGTCTTAAATACGAAGATGAAATAGAAGGCATAATTTGTCTTGCTTTTACAAATGATATTCCGCATAGTGTAAAAGAACTAGATATGATGAGTGAATTAGCAGATCTTAAAGATGAAAAGAACATTGCAATAGCTTACACAGTTTGGTCTAGAAAAAGAGGTGCCGGCAAAGAAATTATAAACAAAATTATAGAGTATGCAAAAGTCAATAAGATTGAGAGAGTAGTAACTTTATCTCCGTTAACACCTATGGCTACACATTTCCATATTAGAAACGGAGCAAAACAAATTAGTATCAACGATACTTCACAGAATTTTGAATATAAAATTGGAGCAACAACATGACTAAACAAGAGTATACAGAATGGGCTTTGAGCCAGATGGACAAGTATGGAATTAGACATCCTGATACATATAGTGAAAGAGAAATAAAACAAACTTGCCCAAACGTTCCGCATAACTTTATACAAAAGCACGTCAGGCAAAGAGATAAGGTGGCACAATGAGAGAAGTATTTGAAAATAAATGTATGGTTACATGTACAGATAATGATAAAATTGCTGAAGCAGAAATAGATAACTTTAGACAACATGATTCGATGAACGTGTTCATGGCAACTAATAAAATACATATGAAGTATAACGGCAAAGTGTATGTAGGTAATGCATTTGGATACGAATTTACTACACCAGGACCGGAATCACATAATATAAAGGAAGGAAGATAATGCCATTAATACCTATGGTTGTTGAACAGGAGTCGGGCGGAGAACGCTCATATGATATCTATTCAAAATTACTCAAAGAAAGAATTGTTTTACTTAACGGACCAGTAGAAGATGTTACATCTAATTTAATTGTTGCTCAGCTATTATATCTCGAGTCAGATAATGCTGAAAAAGATATATATTTTTATATCAATTCTCCAGGTGGTGTCATTACGTCTGGTATGGCAATTTATGATACTATGCAATTTATTAAACCTAAGATACATACTATTGTAATGGGGCAAGCATGTTCTATGGGATCATTTTTAGCACAAGCAGGCAGTCCTGGTTGCAGGAAATTACTACCAAATGCAAGAACAATGATACATCAACCAAGTGGTGGTGCTCAAGGTCAAGCAAGTGATATAGAAATTAGATATAAAGAAATCCAATTCTTCAAAGATAATCTAACAAAATTATATGTAAAACATAATACCGCAGGTAAAACTTATGAAGACTTCGAAAGAGATATGGATAGAGATTTCTTTATGAGTGCTGAAGAAGCAGTTGCATATGGACTAGCAGATGAAATAATCGAAAAGAGGCCATAGTGTGGAAAAGGTTGAACGTCTTTACAATTTAGAAAAGATTCGTAACGAAATACAAGAATTACAAGATACACTAGGTTGGCTTAATGAAAAACATATCTATCTACAAACACCTGACGGCAAGCCATACATAAATCAACTTTTTAGATCAAGCCCAAAAAATAACAAAAAATATACTAATCTTGTAATAGATAAAAATACAGAAATAGCAAAATTTATATTTGACAATAATCTGTATAGAACTAGGATATTAAAGTTACAATCTGGTCAATGTTATTCTTGGCATAGGGATAGAGAATTAAGAATGCATTTAGCTATTACAACAAATGATAAATGTTTCGTAATTGAGAACGAAAAAATGCAACATATTCCGCAAGACGGATACCCATATATAGTTAACACGTATGATAAACATACTGCTATGAATTGTAATCCGACGCAATTCGATAGGATACACATAGTCGGGACAATACCAGAGGAATAAAATGGAAAAGAAAATAATTATATTCGCTTTAATTGTAACTGTAGGAATATTAGGAATTTTTGCATATAACAACAATAAATTTGACTCACATGGCAACATGATGAAAATGATTAATTTTATAGAAGAAAATACCGATTTAGTATACAAAGGAGATAAACTTCCAATAGTTAAAATTAACACACAAAAAGAAATGTGCGAAGTGCTATTTGAGATTGTTCCAGATCCTTGTAATATCGCTGGTTATTATAATGATGAAACTAATGAAATTGTAATTGGTGACAAACCAACTATACATATGGTAAAGGAAAAATTTAAAGAAGTTATCCTTGTACATGAACTTGTTCATTTTTTACAAAAAACAAATGGCGTTTATGAAACAATTGAATGTAGAAGAGCTTTAGAACAAGATGCTTTTAAAATACAAGAACTTTATGTAGAAGCTAATGATATTAATCCTTTACAAAAACCAGACCCATTATTTTCCATGGTAATTAGTAATTGCAATACTTACCAAATGCCAACTGCTGAGACACATTAAGGTTGACAGACATTAAAAATTATAATATACTGTAAACACTAAATATAAAAAAGGGACAGTATATGATTTCTAAATCCAAGGCTTCAGTTTTTCTAGAGCAAACTTTAAATACGACAGGATTACAAAGACCACAACTTATTTTAGTTGCGTCATACTTAGTCAAAACTAGGCAAGCAAAAAATGTAGCAGATGCTATAAAAATGTTAGACACTGGTACAATCAATGTTGAAGAAATAAAAAATCTTATTATACAATCTTTCCAGAAAGTAGACCCCAAGCCAAAAAGCGAAGAGGTTGATTCCGAAATAGAATAAATTAAAAAGCGCCGGTGTAGCTCAGTTGGTAGAGCAATGGTTTTGTAAACCATAGGTCGCGAGTTCGAATCTTGCCGCCGGCACCATTTTCTCATGTGCAGATAAATAGTTGTGATAACAAAGCCTTGTTATTAAAACCTATAGGAACCAAGGAGGGCATGCCGATGCAAGATCCACGTAACGAAATTCAGGAAATGATTTCTGATTTAAGAGAAAGTCTCAAAGACATTGAGATGAAATTGTGGGAAATCCCACATCATGATGAAACAGAGGAGTATGATGATCCATATGTACCCGGTACAGTGGCACCAGATGCAGATTACATTGCACCAGCAATGATTGATGCTATGGATTATGATGACTTCAACGATGAAGAAACACCTATTGCGACAGCAGATATAAAAGACCAGCTTGAAGCACAGGGTAGAGAGATAGGTATTGAATTAGATAAGAGACATAATGTAGATACTCTTATTGCACAATTAGCCGAAGCTACTCCAGGAGCAGCTTTGCCAGAAATGGACGAATTAGATGCAATTGAAGATGAGCTAGAAGATGAAGAACCTTTAGAGCATACTCACCCAGATGGAACTATGCACACACATGAAGGAGGCGATGAACCACATCACCACCATGCAGATGGAACAATGCATGATCACGAAGATGGCAATGAACCACATACCCATGATGATTCACTTCCAAGTGATGTTGAACCACCAAGCCCAGCAGATATTATTGCTGAATCCGAAACAGGCGAAGACTCTACTAAAATATAATAACTACAATATAACGAGGAAAGGCTAATAATGTTTTTCCTCGTTATAAATACCTACACAATACGTTTACACTAGAATACTACATCTACTTTTGGGAGAAAGAAAATGAAAGTGAAAGGTGAATTAGACGAACTCATGGAAGAAAATGATTGGGCTCTTATTTTTGATGAAGATGGTAGAGTAAAAGGCATTTTTATTCCAGAAGGATCACATGAAGAAGATTGCCCAAAACCATTAGTAACTTTACTTGAATGGGCTGGGCTAGATTTGGAAACAGATGGTGCAACTATCCATTAGGTCTTGACATAATCATATTATTCTGCTATAATTAAGAACAATTAAACTTAATTCGGAGAATAAAGTGAAAAAATTTCCACTAGCAGTAATTATTTCTTATTTTGCTATTGCTTCTGCATATGCAGGAGGCATTGGCGATAACAGTTATAAAGATTCCGACTGGAATACTTCTATGTATAATTGGGATAATGATTATTTACATGGGCAAGATATTGAATGGGTAAAGTATAATGGCGACCAAGCATTACAATTTACTTTAGAAGGTGGTAAGCCTGGTATCGGGGATGATGACCGTCCTACGGCAAGAGGTGCTCTTTTTCGTGAACGTAACGAACTACATAGCGATTATTTCAATAGAGATGATCATATTATTAATTTTAAATTTAAGATGATACAAGGTTTTAATGGACGTAAAGAAACATTTTTTCAAATACATTCTTACAATAGTTATTGTGCAATGATACAAGGGCAGTTAAATGTATTTCCAACATTAATGTTGCAAGCACACAAAGGCAGGATTGCGGTGGTCACTAAATCACGTAAAGGAAAAGATAGAAGAGCATGGAATAGAACGTGGTTACCTTTAAATAAAAAAGAACTAATTGACAATTGGAATGATATAACTATCACGACATCTAGTGCTTACGAGAACTATATGCAATATACAATTAAAAGTAAATCTTTGGGTATTGATGTTAAATTGCCAGCTAGTTATATGTCTCCATGTGGCGAGCAATATATTAAATTTGGTGTATATAGACCGTCATTTGTAAAAAAAGTAAATGGAGTATTAACTACAAAGGGCATTAATGAAACCAGTGTAATACAGTTTGATGATGTTGCTATTGTCAAACCGTAAATATAAATTTTTTATAGCAATTAGATAAATACCTCGACGAAAGAATAAGGTCGAAATTTTTTTTTGACTGAAATTTTTTTTGACTTAACTATACACAAGGAAAAAAGAAAATGACACAACTAATATCCCCAGAGAAATTTACTAAAACAGTTGGCCTTTTAAGGTCATTTTTTTTGGATAAAGGGTTCCAAGAAGTACATACACAAAACAGATTATCAATACTCGCCGCATGTGAGGATCCATTCAATGTGGCCACTTACAACTACGCAGGCCAAGTTTGGCCGTTACCGCAGACAGGCCAGATGTGGTTAGAACACGAATTATTAAGTAGCCCCTCTAGTAAGGGGTT
>TARA_B100001057_G_scaffold16038_1_pt1 | contig 24976 bp, 22 predicted proteins | sample TARA_B100001057 | Tara Oceans TARA_B100001057 (sample SAMEA2621839) | marine metagenome | biome: marine biome (ENVO:00000447); feature: surface water layer (ENVO:00002042); material: "saline water (ENVO:00002010), including plankton (ENVO:xxxxxxxx)" | depth 5 m
TTACTTTAAAATTAAAATTCGTAACAACCAAAAACCCTTTTAATTAAGAATAAATTAAGCCTTAATCTACCAAGATATTTTATAATTAAAGTTGATGAAATCAAGAAGGAGTTAAGAAGAATAGGATAGTGTCTAAATCAATTGAGGAGAGGCTAAAAGATAGCTTCAAATACGGTGGGAATTCAGAATATTTAAATCATTTATACGAGCAGTACTTAAATGATCCAAATACTATTAAACCAGAGTGGAAGAAATATTTTGACTCTATTCAAAATGGAGCTACTGATGTCAGCCATAAAGATATATTAAGTTCTTTAAAAAATATAAATTTTTCCACTAAAGACCAAACTACAGTTAAGCCAAATTCTAAATCATCAGACATTCAAAACTTAATTAATGCTTATAGAAGAAGAGGCCATCAGGTTGCCAAAATTGATCCATTACATCTAAGAGAGAATGTAAAAATCCCGGACCTAGAACTAGAATTTCATGGCCTTTCAAATGAGGATCTGAACAAAGAATTTTCAATTTCCAATTTCCAAAATAATAAAAAACTTAAACTAGTAGAAATTTTAGAATCTATCAAAACATCTTACACATCAAGCATAGGTTATGAGTTTATGCACATAATGAATAGTAAAATTAGAGGCTGGTTTCTAGATAAAATTGAAGGTAAGAAGACACCTTACTCATTCAATAAAGAAGAAAAACAGCACATTCTAAAAAGGTTGGTTGATTCAGAGGGTCTTGAGAAGTTTCTAGCTTCAAAATATCCAGGAGCAAAAAGATTTGGTCTTGAAGGCGGTGAATCATTAATTCCCCTCCTTGATACTCTGATCGAAGATTTCGGTTCAAAGGGAGCTAAAGAAATTGTAATGGGGATGTCACACAGAGGAAGGCTTAATGTGCTAATCAATGTAATGGGAAAAAAACCAAGTGAATTATTCACTGAGTTTGCTGAGGATTTTGAGGAAGATATTGAACATACTGGAGACGTGAAATATCACCTTGGTTTTTCCTCAAACATCTTAACTAGTGGTGGGCAAGTACATCTTGCTCTGGGTTCAAATCCATCACATCTTGAAATCGTAAACCCTGTTGTCCTTGGATCTGTACGAGCTAGACAAGATAGAAGAGAAGATAAAGATGGCAAAAAAGTCGTTCCCATACTGATGCATGGTGATGCATCTTTTTCAGCACAAGGAATTGTGATGGAGATTCTGCAATTATCACAGACCAGGGCTTACGGTACAGGTGGAACAGTACATATAGTTGTCAATAACCAGATAGGCTTTACTACAAGCTTAAAAGAAGATGCACGTTCAACTGAGTATTGCACTGATGTTGCTAAGATGGTTGAAGCTCCAATAATTCATGTTAACGGAGATGACCCGGAAGCTTGTGTGATGGCAGCTAAACTTGCAGTGGAGTATAGAGATACTTTTCACAGAGACATAATTGTAGATTTTGTCTGTTACAGGAGAAGAGGGCATAACGAAACTGATGAGCCTTTTGCAACACAGCCGATGATGTATAAAGAAATTAAATCTAAAAATACAGTTACAGATTTATATTTTCAAAAATTGATCAAAAATGATTCCATTCAGGAAAATATGTTTGATGGTTTTAAGAAAGAATACCGGTCTCACATGGAAAAAGGTGAAATGGTTGCCGAATCAATGGCAATGAATCCAGACAGTGGTCTTCATTTTGACTGGAGCCCTTATTTAAAACCAGATCTCAGTAAACCATATCCTACAGCAGTATCACTCGAACTATTAAAAAACACAATGGAAGTTGGAATGAACTTTGAGCCAAATATTGAGGTTCAAAAACAAGTTGGAAAACTATATGATGAGCGCAGAAAAATGCTTGATGGTGAACTTCCAATGAATTGGGGTTTTGCAGAAATGGCAGCATATTCAACTCTGCTTGGCGAGGGCTACCCTGTAAGAATTACTGGACAAGATACTAGAAGAGGGACTTTTTCTCACCGTCATCTTGTTGTAAAAGACCAGAAGTCAGGTATCGGCTACGTACCATTGTCAAATTTAAATAATGGCAACAAAAAATTTGAAATCTATGACTCTCTTCTTTCTGAAGAAGCTGTTTTAGCTTTTGAATATGGGTATTCATCAACTTGGCCAGAAGGTCTGATCGTTTGGGAGGCACAATTTGGTGACTTTGTGAATGTTGCTCAAGTCGTAATAGATCAATTTATTGTAAGTGCTGAAACAAAATGGAACAGACTGTCTGGATTAACAATGTTTCTTCCTCATGGGTATGAAGGTCAAGGGCCTGAGCATAGCAGTTGTAGGCTTGAAAGATTTCTACAACTTTGTGCATACGATAATATCCAAGTTTGTGTGCCTACAATGCCAGCACAAATTTTTCATTTACTTAGAAAACAAGTTATTAAGCCGACAAGAAAACCATTAGTTGTTTTAACACCGAAGAGTTTATTAAGAAACCCAATGGCTACTTCAAATATTGAAGATATAACAAATGGTTCCTTCAAGAATATTATCGTTGAGGAACAGAAATCGATTACAAAGAGAGTGATTTTTTGCTCAGGAAAAATTTACTTTGATCTTAAATCTGAAATGGATAATCAGAAGATTAAAAATATACAACTTGTTCGGATTGAGCAACTTTACCCTTTCCCTGAAAGCGAGCTTCTTAGCTTTACTAAAGAAATTAAATGTAAAGACTTTTTATGGGTACAAGAAGAACCGGAAAACATGGGAGCATGGCTGATGATAAGGCATAGACTTGAAAAAGTTTTAAATGAAACTAAAAAAGGATACAAACTAAATGTAGTTGCTAGACATCCGTCATCTGCTCCAGCGGGCGGATTTCAAAAATATCACCTGAAACGTCAAAAAGAGATAGTTACAAAGGCATTAGAGTTATAGAATATTCAACATGGCTGTAGACATAAAATCTCCACAATTCCCTGAATCAATATTTGAAGGTACTCTTTCAAGTTGGTTGAAAAAAGAAGGACAAGAAATTAAACAAGATGAGGTATTAGCAGAGATTGAAACTGACAAAGTAGTAATAGAAGTAACTGCACCAACTGACGGAGTAATGGGTAAAATTATTGTTGATGAGGGCTCTACTATTAAAAGTTCTGAAATTATTGGAAATTATAATGAGCAATCTGGCGCAAGTAATAAAGTAGAGGTTGAAACTAAAAAAAATGAGAGTGAAATTAATACTGTAGAAGAACCAGAAGAAATAATTGAAGAGCCGAAGAAATTAATTGAAGAACCTGCTCCTGATATAGCTCCAACAAAAGTCGAACCAGATACAAACACATTAGATATTGGAGATCAAGACCTTAAAGGTTTCAGAATGGGACCTGCTGCCAAGAAACTACTTAAAGAAAAATCTGTGCCAATAGAAAATGTTGCCTCTTCCTCAAAAAAAGGAGTAATTACTAAAAAAGATGTAATGGAGGCATCAATAGATTTTGAAAAGCCAACTGAAAACATTAAAAAGGATGAGTCAAAAGCAGTCGAAGAATCAAAAAGAGTACCAATGAGTAGATTGCGTTCAGTTGTAGCTGAAAGGTTACTTGAATCACAATCACAAACTGCATCTTTAACTACTTTTAATGAAGTTGACCTACATGAAATAAAAGCACTAAGAGAAAAATATAAAGAGACTTTTGAAGATAAATTTGGTGTTAAATTGGGATTCATGGGCATGTTTTTGAAAGCTTCAAGTATTGCTCTACAAGAAATGCCAATTGTTAATGCTTCAATTGATGGAAAGGACATTGTATATCATGGTTTCCAAGATATAGGTGTTGCAGTTTCTACTGAACGAGGACTTGTTGTTCCAGTTGTAAGAAATGTTCAAAATCTGACTATTGCTGAAATTGAAATTGCTATAAGAGATTTTTCATTAAAGGCAAGAGAAGGAAAAATAGGCATTGAAGATATAACAGGTGGCACTTTTACAATTTCAAATGGGGGTGTTTTTGGTTCTTTGATCTCGACTCCAATTTTAAATCCACCTCAATCAGCTATTTTAGGTATGCATAAGATACAAGAAAGACCAGTTGCTTTAAATGGTTCAATAGAGATAAGACCAATGATGTATTTAGCATTAACTTATGATCATAGGCTTTTAGATGGCAAAGATGCTGTATCATTTCTGGTAAAAATAAAAGATGTTCTTGAGTCACCAGAATCAATGTTATTGGGAGTATAAATGGAATATGATGTTTTAGTTATTGGTGGTGGGCCCGGAGGTTACGTTGCTGCCATTAAATCTGCTCAACTTGGTCTAAAATCTGCTTGTATAGAGTTTGATGAAGATTCAGATGGTAAACAAAAACTCGGTGGCACTTGTTTAAATGTTGGATGTATTCCATCAAAGTCGTTATTAGATTCCTCCTACAAATTTCAGCAAATAGATGAAAGCTTTCATGAGCATGGAATTAGAGTTTCTAAACCAACATATGATCTTGCTAAAATGATGAATAGAAAAAATGAGATTGTTACAAAATTAACTGGTGGTGTTACTCAACTCTTTAAACATAATAAAGTTGATGCGATCCATGGCAAAGGTAAATTGATCTCTGCAAACGAAGTCGAGGTAACGAACAATATGGGCAAAAAAAAGAAAATCAAAGCAAAAAATATTGTCTTAGCAACAGGCTCAAGACCAATAAATATACCTTCGGTCCCATGGAATGGTAAAACAGTCGTTGGAAGTGCTGGTGCATTAGAGTTCTCTAAGACCCCTAAAAAACTTGCAATAATCGGGGCTGGTGTAATAGGTTTAGAGCTTGGGAGCGTTTGGTCTAGGTTAGGATCAGTTGTAGACATCTATGAAGCTGAACAAACATTACTGCCGATGCTTGATTCAGATATATCCAGGGTTATTGAAAGAGAGTTTAGAAAACAGAATCTAAATATTAACTTGGGATCAATGGTAAAAGGCTCTAAGAAATCACGGTCCGGTGTATCACTGGAAATTGAAATGAAAGGCGAAATGCAGACAGTAGCTTATGAAAAAGTAATAGTTGCAGTGGGAAGAAGACCATTCACTGAAAATATTATAGGTCCTGGGGTGGGTCTAAATTTGGATGAGAAGGGTTTTGTTCCAGTAGATGAGTTTTGTAAGACGGAATTGAATAACGTTTATGCTATTGGAGATATAGTAAGGGGCCCGATGTTAGCTCATAAAGCAATGGAAGAAGGTGTAATGGTTGCTGAAAGAATTGCAGGAAAGAGAATGGAAGTTAATTACGATTTAGTGCCAAGTGTTATCTATACACATCCAGAAATTGCCTGGGTTGGTAAAACAGAGAATCAACTTAAAAAAGAAAATAAGGACTATAAAAAAGGAAGTTTTCCTTTTGCAGCAAGTGGAAGAGCACTTGCATCTGGTGATTCTGTTGGCCTAGTCAAAATGCTTGCTGATAAAGAAACCGACGAGGTTTTAGGTGTGCAAATTTTTGGTAATTCAGCATCAGAAATACTCCAACAAGGTCTAATTGGGATGGAATTCTCAGCTAGCTCAGAAGACTTTGGTTTAACAATGTTTAGTCATCCTACAGTTTCTGAAGCTCTTCATGAAGCAGCTCTTGCTGTAAATAAACAGGCCATTCATATAGGAAATTAATGAATCTTCATGAATTTCAATCAAAAGAATTGCTCGAAGCTTATGATTTGCCTGTATCAAAACGAGGCGTTATCAAAGAACTTGGAGACATTGATAAAGCCCTAAAACAAATAAACTTTGAAAAAGGTTGTGTGGCTAAAGTTCAGGCACATACAGGTGGTCGAGGTAAAGTTGGTGGTGTAAAGCTGTGCAAAGATAAACAAAATGTCGAAGACTTTGTGAATGAATGGCTTGGAAAACAGATAGTTACTAATCAAACTGACCAAGTTGGTTTGCCAGTTAATATCATAAGTGTCGATGAGTTAACTGATATTGATTCAGAACTCTATATGAGTTTATTGGTAGACAGGGCAGAAAAATGCATCTCCATGATAGTTTCTCAAGCAGGGGGCATGAATATTGAAGAAGTTGCAGAAAAAAATCCCGAAAAGATTTTGAAATTTAAATTTAAAGGGGGCAACGAAACTGATGTGAGTGATCTGAAGGAAATAGCACAGTCATTAAATTTCACTGATGATCAAAAGAAGCAATTTTTTTCAATAGTTCAAGGTTGTATAAAATTATTCGTTGAGAAAGACCTATCTCTCTTAGAAATAAATCCATTAGTAGTTACAACTTCAGGTGATCTTCATTGCCTCGATGCAAAAATTAATATTGATGAGAATGCTCTTTATAGGCAAGCAGAAATTGAAAAAATGAGAGATCCCTCACAAGAAGATCAACGTGAATATGAAGCTAAAAAACATGATTTAAGTTACGTATCATTAGACGGCAATATTGGATGTATGGTCAATGGTGCTGGCTTGGCAATGGGAACCATGGATACTATAAAACTTTATGATGGAGATCCTGCAAATTTCCTTGATGTCGGAGGAACAGCTACTAAAGAGAGAGTTTCTGAGGCTTTTAAGCTAATACTTTCTGATAAAGAAGTAAAAGGAATTCTGGTTAATATTTTTGGAGGAATTGTGCGTTGCGACTTAATTGCTCAAGGAATCATTGATGCAATAAATGAAATAGGGGTTTCTGTTCCAATAGTTGTTAGACTGCAAGGCAATATGAGTAGCGAGGGAAAAACTTTGCTTAATAATTCTGGTTTAAACGTTATTGGTGAAGATTCATTAATGAAAGCAGCACAAAAAATAGTCGAGCTAGTGAAATGAGTGTTTTAATAGACAAAAATACCAAGGCAATTTTTCAAGGTTTTACAGGTTCACAGGCTACTATGCATGCTGAGCAATGCATAGCTTACGGTACAAATATTGTTGGTGGTGTAACGCCTGGAAAAGGTGGCCAACTTCACCTTAATCTTCCCGTATTTAATTCTGTTAAAGATGCGATTGATTCTACTAGTGCCGATACATCCGTTATATTCGTTCCAGCAAGATTCTGTAAAGATGCAATTATCGAGGCAGCTAAGAGCGGAATCAAATTAATAATTTGTATTACTGAAGGTGTTCCAGTTTTAGATATGATTGAAGTGATTGATGTTATGAAAAATTACCCTGATGTTAGGCTAGTTGGACCTAATTGCCCGGGTGTAATTTCACCAGGTAAGGCAAAGCTAGGGATCATGCCAGCATCAATTCATAAGGAGGGTTCTGTAGGCATAGTTTCTAGGTCTGGCACCTTAACATATGAGGCCGTTCAGCAGACTTCCGAAGTTGGGCTTGGTCAAAGCACATGCATAGGGATAGGTGGTGATCCTATAAATGGAACGTCTTTTATAGATTGTTTAAAGCTATTTGAAGAAGATGAAGATACAAAATCTATAGTTATGGTAGGAGAAATTGGTGGAAATGCAGAAGAAGAAGCTGCTGATTATATTAAAAGCCATGTTTCAAAACCTGTAATTTCATACATTGCTGGAGTAACCGCACCTAAAGGTAAAAGAATGGGCCATGCTGGAGCAATAATATCAGGAGGGAAAGGGACTGCTCAAGATAAATTTAATGCTTTAAATTCAGCAGGTGTAAAAGTGGTTACTGATCTCAATTTAATTGGTTCTGAGCTTGTAAAGATTCTTTAATGAACCTTTTTTATATTTAAGTCTTTTTGTATTCAATATAGCACTTATTGTTATACCAATAATCATACCGTACCAAATTCCCTCAGCTTCATTGGGTAAGAAATTATTGTCAGAAAATGCAAGAAATATTCCAATTGGTAATGCGAAAAGCCAATAAGAAATTATTAGATTGATCATAGTTGCAAATGTATCTTTATGTCCTCTAAGTGAGCCCATTGCCGAAAATCCAATTGCGTCTGGAATCTGAAAAATTGCTGCTAAAGCCAATAAACCTACTGCTTTTTCAATTACCGTTGCATCATTAGTGTAGAGACCAATTAGTATGGTGCCTGCGAAAAACAAAATAGCATAATTAAATAAGGCAATGAAAAAAGAAAATCTCAGACTAAAATTAGAAGCAAAGTTTGCTTTTTGATAATTTTTCTCACCTATCAGATTGCCGACTCTAATTGCTGAAGCTAATCCGAGTGATAGAGGCATCATAAAAAGAAGACCAACTATATTAAGTGATATTGTATGTGCTGCGAGCGAGATTGAGCCAAATATTGAAATTATTAATGCAGCACCACTAAACATACTCAATTCAACAAAGATTCCAAAGCTTATTGGTACACCTATAACAACTAACTCTTTAGCACTGGCAAAATCAGGTAATATAAATTTTCCATATATTCTTGTTTGTCGATATTGTTTCAATGAATAAGTAGCAAAAACAATTGTTAACAGGCCTAGCCAACTTATAACAGCTGTTGCTATGCCACACCCTATACCACCATACCCAAATTCAAAAATGAATAGGTAATTTAATGGAATATTTAAAATAAACCCTAGACCACCAATTAGAAAGACTATCTTCGTTTGTGTAATGCCTTCACTATAATTTCTTAAGGCTTGATAGATTGTCATCGGAACGGTGCCATAAGCAACAGCACTTAGATATCCGAAGCTAATATCTTTAATATCTTTGCTTGTACCAAGAGAATCTAAAATAAAACCAGTATTAATCAAAATTAATGTGAAAATTGTGCCAATTAGCAGTGCTACCCATAGAAATTTTCTTGTTTTAATTTTAATTTTGTCATATTCCTTCGCCCCAAAGTGTTGAGCAATAATTGGTCCAATACCAAACATTACCCCAGCTGTTAGAAAATAAAGAGGATTGAAAATAGATGCACCTAAACCAACACCAGCAAGATCTTCTGAAGAATAATATCCTGCCATAATATAATCGGTTGTGGTCATTCCATACATTACTAACTGACTACCTAGTATTGGTAAACCGATTTTCCTAAAAATTTTTGCTTCTAATAAGAAATTTACTAAATTAAACTTGATCATGTAGAGATTTATTCTAGCTTATAATTAGATTTGGAGCTTAATCATTAATATCGAAAAACGCCCATTTTGGTTGAAACATTTTTTTAATTCGATCAGTGCTTTTTATATTCACCATTTTTTAAAACCGAAGTTTAAAGATTTTGGGAAGAATGTAATGATTTTGAATCCACAACACTTAAAGATTTTTGGAAATAATATTTCAATAGGAGATTTTGCAACCTTAATAACCGCACCTGATAAAAGAATAGATCTATCAACATGGGAAACAGATAAAATTAGTGGCGTAATTATCCTTGGAAAATATATTTTGATATCTCCAGGCACAAGCATTAGAAGTGCAAAGAAAATAAAAATAGGACAATCCGCTATGATTGCATCTGATGTCACAATCACAGACTCAGATTGGCATGGTATATATGATAGAACAGATTATGTAGCGAGCCCTAAAGAAGTATTGATTGAAGATAATGTCTGGATTGGGGAAAAATCAATTATTTTAAAAGGAACCAAAATAGGTGCGAATAGTATTATTGGAGCTGGTTCTGTCGTAAGTGGTGAGGTTCCACCAAACACAATATACGCTGGTAACCCTGCAAGAGAAATTAGAAAATTGGATAAAGGAAATTTTGTTACGAGGGAAACACTTTTTTCTGAATCATCAACATATCTTGAAGATCTTTTAAGTATTGAAAAGAAAACTTTAGAAAATAACACTTTTTTTGGTTGGATTAAGTCAGTACTTTGGCCAAAAAAATGAAAATTCTGATTGATAAAAATATTCCATATGTAGAACATTTTTTTTCAGATCATATTAATCAAATAGAGTATTTCTCTGATATGGATTTAGAAATTGAGAAAGTCAAAGAGGATTCTATTGTACTTATAAGATCAACGTATAAAACTCATGGGAAGAAAATTCCTAAAAACATTAAGTTTATATGCTCAGCTTCAACTGGAGAAGATCACATTGACAAAGAAAAATTAGATCAGATGAGAATTCCCTATGCATTTTCTTCAGGAGCTAATGCTATAGCTGTCAGAGAATACGTTTTTTCAACTATTGCACTTATGCTGCAAGAAAAAAAGTTTGATAAAACTCAACCTGTTCTAATTATGGGTTGCGGAAATATAGGTGAAGGCATTTATCAAGCACTCAAATATTTTAGTTTTAATGTTAGTTCCTATGATCCTTATAAGTTAAGTACTAATCATAATGAAGATATTCAGGGTTATGCTCTAATATCACTGCATGTCCCATTAACAACAGCGAGTGAATCCAAACACTTTACAGAAAACCTCATTTCCGCAAGCAAATTTGAAAGGTGTGATGATGGAGCAATAATTATTAATACATCTAGAGGAGGAGTAGTTTCTGAGGAGGATTTTCTGGAACTTGATGACCAGGCAAATAATATTCAAATGATTTCTGACGTTTTTAAAAATGAACCAGAAATTAATGAGAATTTTTTAGAAAAAAACTTACTGGGAACTCCTCATATAGCTGGGCATTCTCAATTCGCCCGATATCATATGACTAAAATGGCATATGAAAATGTAGTTAATTTCTTAGGGAAAATACCTCTTGAAAAAGAAGACCTCTTAGGAAGTAAAATTTTAGCCTTTGATAAAAAAAGTTTTGATAAGGATATGAAAGAATTTGGTTTACCAGTTTCTTTAATGCTAGATACCTATAATCCTAAGCTAGATATTTTTGAATCAGCAAATTTTAAGAGGATTCGAGATAATTACAACGAAAGAATTGGATATTCACAAGTAGTCATAAATAATTGCAAGAGTGAGCATGATCGGTCTGTCCTCAAGGAGCTTGGTTTTAAAGTCCAAGAAAGCTAAAAATAGTACAATAAAGTTATGAAAAAAATAAATGACTCTCTTACTGAAGAAGAGCTTATCGTCTTAAGAGACAAAGGCACTGAAAGACCATTTTCTGGAAAATTTGATTCATTTTTTGAAGATGGAATTTATAAGTGTAAAAATTGCGGTCAAGAATTATTTGCATCTGATACAAAATTTAATGCTGGGTGTGGATGGCCTAGTTTTTTTGAATCAGTAAATAAAGAGGCGATTATTTATAAAGAGGATAATTCTATTTTTGGTAGACCAAGAACAGAAATCTTATGTTCCGGTTGTGAAGGTCATTTAGGTCATGTCTTTGAAGACGGGCCGGTAGATAAAACTGGTCTAAGATATTGTGTAAATTCAATATCTATGGACTTTGAATCTGAGAAGGATTAATTGAACATTTCAAATTTCTGGAAATCTTCATTTGGTTTTACCGCACTAACATTTGTTTCTAGAGTTTTTGGTTATGTAAGAGACTTATTGTTCTCTTCAATCTTAGGAGCGAGTGTAATACATGATATTTTTGTAGTAATTTTTAAGATCCCTAATGTATTCAGAAGTTTCTTTGGTGAAGGTGCACTAGCACAATCTCTCACGCCAAGCATCATTGAAGCAAAAGACAACTTGCATGAGTTTTTAAATCAAATTTTTACAATTTTATTCTCTGTGCTTCTGACTTTTGTATTATTTGTGATGTTTTTTCCATCAATCTTTGTAAGTCTTTTTGCACCAGGCTTCATATCTGATGAGGCAAAGTTTCTTGCTGCTTCAGAGTTTCTTGCATATGTATTTCCTTACATACTTATGATTTCTCTAGTAGCCTTCTTCGGGGCCATTCAAAACTCAAAAAGACACTTTCAAGTAGTAGCTGCTACACCTATATTATTTAATTTAACCTTAATAAGCTTTGCATTTTTTTCAGAAGAACTTTCTCTTTATGTGATTGGAATTTCAGTATTAGTAGCTGGATTATTACAACTAATTTTGAACCTATTCGTTACAGCAAGATTAGGATATTTTCCAAGCTTCACAAAAAAATTTAATCACAAAATTCTTAGCTCATTTTTCGTGAGATTTCTACCAGCTATTTTGGCAGCAGGTGTCTACCAGCTCAATGTTCTAATAGATACAGTCTTTGCATCTTTCTTAATCTCTGGAAGCCCAACATGGCTTTACTTGTCAGATAGATTGATACAATTCCCAATGGGTTTATTCGGTGTAGCAATAGCCTTAGTTGCTCTGCCAGATTTAACCGAAACTCTTGTAAATGAAAATAAAAAAGAATTCATGAAAGTTTTCTACAAAGGATTTTTTTCTACATTTATATTAGGTCTTTTATCAGGCTTATTTTATATCCTCTTTTCCTATCAGATTATTCAATTACTGTTTTTTAGAGGTGAATTTACAGATGATGATGTTGTAATGACTTCATCAAGTCTAATTGCATATTCGTATGCCTTGCCATTTTTATTGAGCTCAAAATTCCTTAATAGTGTATTTTTCGCTACTTCGAGAACTAAATTTATTCTATTTTTAGGTTCTGTGTCACTATCAGTAAACTTAGTACTTAACTATTTATTCATTTTTACATATGATTGGGGCCATGTTGGGTTAGCACTGGCTACTACATTCGCTGCGATCACAGTATGGTTGCTGGCGGTTATTTTTATATTAAAAATCTATACAAAAAAAATACAATGAAAAGAAAGTTTGCTGCAACAATAGGAAATTTCGATGGCATTCACTTGGGCCATCAAGATTTAATAAGCAATCTAATGGAGGCTGCCAAGAAAAATAATTTGGATACAAAAGTTATAACTTTTAATCCTTATCCTTTTGAATTCTTCCAGTGGAATAAAAAAAGAATACTTTCTGAATTCGATAAAAAAAATATTCTTGGAAATCTTAAGGTAGATGTGTTGCAGTCAATTGATTTCAATGAAAAGTTTCGAAGTCAAACAGCTGAAGAATTTTTCTTAAATTATCTTGTAAATGAAGATGTGCAATATTTAATTGTTGGAAAAGACTTTAAATTTGGTAAAGACCGTTTGGGTGATTTAGATCTTTTATCTAAACTCTGCAAAGAATATCAAATTGAATTAAATGTTTTAGATGACTTTGAATCTAATGATATAAAAATAAGCAGCACTCTCATCAGGGAGCAGCTTCAAAAATCAGAATTTAAAGAGGCTTCAAAATTATTAGGAAGGCCATACAAAATATCTGGAGATGTTATAAAAGGAAAAAGTTTAGGCAGAAGAATATCCACTCCAACCGCCAATATAAACATAGACAATGTTGATTTTTGTTTTAGTGGGGTATTTCTCGGCAAAACATTAATTGATAAGCAGCACTATTTTTGCATAGTAAACTTTGGTCCAAAGCCAACATTTGATGATTATCGACAATCATTAGAGGCTCATATTCTAGAATTTGATGGAAATATCTACGATCGAGCATTAGCAGTTGAATTTTTATGTAAAATTAGAGATCAGGTAAAATTTAATTCGGTTGAAGAGCTCAAGATTCAAATAGATGATGATAAAAAGAAAGCGATGGAGCTCATAAAAAATTATGGGTGAAAAAAAAGATCAAAAATTAAACCTTCCTAATACAACCATTCCAATGAAGGCAAATCTTAATTTAAGGGAGCCAGAAATGTTGAAAGAATGGAATGAAAGGGGAGTCTATAAAAAAATTAGAGCCAAAAGAGAAGGCAGGGAAAAGTTTTTGCTTCATGATGGTCCACCATATGCTAATGGAAGCATTCATTTGGGACACGCAGTTAATAAGGTTTTAAAAGATGTCATTATTCGCTCAAAAACTCTAGAAGGATTTGATGCTCCATATGTACCGGGCTGGGACTGCCATGGACTGCCTATAGAACACCAAGTAGAAAAAAAGATTGGAAAAAAAAGAAGAGAAATAAGCCAATCAGAATTTAGGGAATTATGCAGAGAATTTGCAAAAGAGCAGATTATTCTTCAAAAGGATGATTTTGTCAGATTGGGAGTTTTCGGAGCTTGGGATGAGCGTTATGCTAGTTTAGATAAATCATTTGAAGGGCAGGCAATTAATGGCTTTGCTCGAATCTTTCATAATGGTCATGTCGAGAAAGGCTTTAAACCTGTTCATTGGTGTCTGGAATGTTCATCCTCTTTGGCAGAGGCAGAGGTTGAATACATTGATAAAAAATCAATCTCTATTGATGTGAAATTTGAGTTGAAAAGTGAGAGCGCTAAGAAGCTAGGGAAAACATTAGATATAGATTTTGAAAAAAAGGTTTTTGTTGTTATTTGGACAACTACACCATGGACCATACCTGGAAACCAAGCAGTCTGTTGCAATCCTGAAATTGAATACAAAATATTGGAGTCAGACTATGAATATTATTTAGTTGCAAATGATTTGGTTGAGGCGTGTATAGAGAGATGGAAAGAACTAGATCTAAAAGACCTTAACTTAAAGTTTAAAGGCTCAGATCTTGAAGAATATATGCTGTTACATCCTCTATACAAAAGAGATACACCAATGTTATTTGGCGAACATGTTACAACTGAAACCGGAACTGGTTTTGTACACACTGCACCAGCTCATGGAGTTGATGATTTTAATGTATGTTGTCAGAAAAAAATTGAAACTGAAAATCCAATCTCTATGAATGGTTGTTACAAAGATGATGTTGGCTTATTTGCAGGAACTCATGTAAGAAAAGTAGAACCGATGGTTATAGAAGAGCTAGAAAAAAATAATAGCCTTATGAATAAGGAAAATTATCATCATAGCTATCCTCATTGTTGGAGACATAAAACACCACTAATTTTTATGGCAACACCTCAGTGGTTTATCTCTATGACTAAATCAGGTTTATTGGACGGCGCTAATAGAGCAATTAATGATGTTAGCTTTATTCCAGATTGGGGCAAGGAGAGAATGCAAATTATGCTTAAAGATAGACCAGATTGGTGCATTTCTAGACAAAGAGATTGGGGCATTCCAATAACACTTTACTATCAAAGCGACACAGGCGAACTTCATCCTGATCAAGATGAAATATTTAATAAAGCTTCTAAGGCAATTAAAGAGGAAGGTATTGATTCTTGGAATACTCTAGATCTGGATTCGCAAGATATAGGTTTTGAAAAATCAAAAGATATTTTTGACGTGTGGTTTGATTCTGGTATTACGCATTATTGTGTTATGGATGAGATATTTGGACCAAACACACAATCTGATCTTTATTTAGAGGGAAGTGACCAGCATAGAGGTTGGTTCCAATCATCTTTACTTACTTCGATAGCAATGAAAGGCACAGCTCCTTATAAATCGGTATTAACACATGGATTTGTGGTGGATGAAGATGGAAGAAAAATGTCTAAATCAATTGGAAACGTAGTTACACCACAAGAAGTTATTAAAGATTCAGGCGCAGATATCTTGCGTTATTGGATTGCTTCAACTGATTTCAGAGGTGAAATGGCCTTTTCAAAAGATATTTTTAATAGATCAATAGATGGATTTAGAAGAATTAGAAATACTTTGAGGTTTATGGTTTCAAATTTGTATGATTACCAAAAAGATTTCGATAAAGAACAATTACTTTTTCTTGATAAAGTAATACTGTCTAAAACCTATAAGCTTCAGGAAGATTTAAGGGAAAATTATAAAAATTATAATTTACATTTAATAATTTCTAGAATTTTAAATTTTTGTGTAAATGACTTAGGAGGCATGTACCTAGATATTATTAAAGACCGACTATACACAATGAAAGCAGATTCTATTGGAAGGAGATCTGCACAATATACCATCAATGAAATTGTAAATATCTTAATAAAGTCTATTTCGCCCATACTGCCATTTACTGCATATGAATTTAAAGAAAGTCTTAAACCAGGCTGCGGCGATGAAGTGTTTTATGCAGAATTTGCCAAAAATATTGAGCCAGCCAGTCAGGAGGATATTGATAGATTCGACTTTCTGATCTCCCTAAGATCTCGAGTATACCAAGCAATAGAAACTGAGAGACAAAAAGGAAATATCAAAAATGCTTTGGATTGTGATTTGCAAATTACTTTGCCAAAAAAAGACTTTGATTCAATTTCTATGTTTAAGGATGAAATTTCTAAATTTTTCATTAGTTCAAGTTGTAAGGTTGAAGAAGGTGATACAGAGGTAATTGTTGTTAAAAAATCAGAAAATGAAAAATGCTCTAGATGTTGGCACAGATCTGAAGAGCTAGACCAAGAAAAAATATGCGAAAGGTGTGAGCTTAATATAAACGGCGATGGTGAGCTTAGGAGTTTCTTTTAATTGAATTATTTATATTTATTTTTAGCAACTCTGATATGCGACCTAGGTGTGAAATATTTTTTAAATACTTCCAATATTGAGTCTATAACTTTGATCCCATATTTTTTGGATTATTTTCTTACAAAAAATACTGGTATAGCGCTTAGTTTATTCAGTACAGCAGGCGGCGCAGCACAAGTTTTCTTAACACTTGTTATTTTTGCGGCTCTTGTATTTTTGGGATTTACTTTTTTTAGTACGAAAGATAAGTATCAAAAGCTTGGGTTGGTATTTGTGCTTTCAGGAGGTTTTGGTAATTTCATAGAAAGATTATTTTATGGCTCCGTAACTGACTACCTTCACTTAAGAATTGGAACAAACTCTTTATTTGTTTTTAATCTTGCTGACTTTTTTATAACATTGGGGGCCATAATATTAATTTTTACCTGGTTGAAAAATGGAAAAAGTATCTAAAGAAATAGTTTTAGCTAATCCTAGAGGATTTTGTGCAGGGGTTGATCGTGCAATAGATATAGTTGAAAAATCTCTTGAGAAATATGATGAACCTGTTTTTGTGAGACATCAGGTAGTCCATAACAAAAAAGTTGTTGAAGATCTGGAAAAAAAGGGTGTTAAATTCGTAAAAGAAATAGATGAGATTCCTGATAATGCTGTAGCAATATTTAGTGCTCATGGAGTGAGTAAATCAGTCGAGGATGAGGCAAAAAATAGAAATTTTATGTATTTTGATGCCACATGCCCATTAGTAACAAAAGTACACCTTGAAGTTCAAAGACATGCAAGAAAAGGAAGAGATATTGTGCTCATAGGCCATAAGGGACATCCAGAAGTTATTGGTACACTTGGTCGCCATCCTGCCGATTCAGATACAAAAATTTATTTAGTTGAGGACCATGCAGATATTGAGCAATTAGAGATAAATTCAGCTGAAATAGCTTACGTGACTCAAACCACTCTGTCTGTTGATGAAACAAAAGAATTAATAGAGGCTTTACAATTAAAATACCCGCAAATAATTGGTCCAAGTGCTGATGACATTTGTTATGCTACGCAAAACAGACAGGATGCAGTAAAGCAGCTTTCACTGGAGTGTGAAATTGTTTTGGTGATAGGTTCTAAAACTAGTTCAAACTCAAACAGATTAAAAGAGTTAGCTGAGAAATGTGGGACAAAGTCATTTCTTATTGATGATAAAACCGATATCAATATTGAAGAATTGAAGCATGCTTCCTCTGTTGGTATTACTGCAGGTGCTTCAGCACCAGAAGAGATAGTTCAAGAGGTAATTTCATTTCTATTTCCACTAGGTTATAAAACTGTAAGGAATCTTTCAGAAAATAATGAAAGTATGACTTTTAAACTCCCTAAAGAGCTTGCAGATTAATCTACTGTCGTATTGTCCCCTTCGAAAGTTTAAAATCATACAATGGATCTAGAGATTGAAAATAATCTTATCGTTGGAGCTAAACTTGAACTATCACCAAATAGTTCTGATAGATTTGATGAAATAGAACTATTAGTACTTCATTGCATAAGTCTGCCTGAAGGCAAATACAATAATAATTATCCAACAGATTTATTTTTAAATAAGCTCGATTTTAATATACACCCGAGTTTTGAAACTTTAAAAAATCTAAAAGTTTCATCACATCTTTTAATTAACAGAGATGGTTCATTTATTCAATTTGTACCCTTTAATAAATGCGCATGGCATGCTGGCAAATCTATTTTTGAGGGCAGGGAAGATTGTAATAAGTTTTCTATTGGTATAGAGCTAGAGGGCACAGTTAAAGAAAATTATACTGATGAGCAATATGAAATTTTGAGAGCCATAATCACCTTATTGAAGAGCAAGTACCCAATAAAGAAAATAGTTGGACATAGTGAGATTGCTGCTGGTAGAAAAAATGATCCAGGACCATATTTCGATTGGAAAAGAGTTGATGATTGAAAAAATAAGAAAAACTCAATTTAACTTTATTTTTTTCGGTATATCTGCCGCCATGCCAAGCTTTGCATTAGGCATCCCTTTCGGTTTGTGGTTGCTTTCGGCAGGAGTAACAAAACAGACTTTAGGTTTAGTGACTGTTTCATCAATAATTGTTGCGTTAAATTTTTTATGGTCTCCATTCGTAAATAAAATTAAATTGCCCATAATCTACAACCTTCTGGGTTTAAGAAGGTCATGGATATTTGTTTCACAGATATTGCTGGGAATATTACTGCTGACCCTTTCAGTCTTGAATCCGCAAGAAAGTCTCATCTATGTCGTTGTTGTTGCGTGTTTAATCTATTTTTTTTCATCTGTACAAGATATTGCACTTGATGCTTATAGAGTTGAGTATGATAAATTTTCGAAAGCAGAAAATTTGGCTACGGTTTATCAAATTGGATATAAGGTTGGGGCTTTTTTAATAGGTGCACAAGTTTATGGCATTATCGGCGCAGATAATTGGCAAACAGTATATATCTATTTAGCTATTTTAATGTTTTGTCTCCCATTAGTTACTTTTTTGAGTATGAGGGTTGATGAGGCTGATTCAAGAGAACCAACTTCAGAACATTTTTTTTCAGCATTTCAGGATCTTTTTAAAAAAAATAATATCGTTATTCTATTGCTGCTTGTTGGGCTATATAAAATTTCAGATATAGTGCTAGGCCCTATGGCTGCTGCTCTATATACCGATGTTGGCTTAAATAATCCTGCCTATCTAGAACAAAAGAGTTATTACAATTTTCTCGCTACATTTGTTGGATCAGGCATTGCTCTGTGGTCAATTAAAAGCTTAAAAATCGAGTTAACAATGTTTCTTGGAGCTTTGCTTGTTGCAATTACAAATATGCTCTTTTCTTATTTATTTCTTTTCCCTACTTTTATTAATTTCATCTTTATAAATTTTCTTGATACTGTTGCTCAAGCATTTACGGCTGTATGTTTCATAACTTTCCTAGTTGATCAAGTAAATAGACGTTACACAGCTATACAATATGCATTTTTAGCCTCTCTTGTCATAATTCCAGGTACGTTATTAAAAGGTACATCAGGATTTATAACTGAAAGTGTGGGATTCTATAATTTCTTTCTAGTAATGGGGTTAATGGGCATTCCTTCAGTATGTCTTTCATATCTACTAACAAGAGGTTTTGCATTTAATTTCCAAAACAATCTTAAGATTCTATCGATAGCTATTGGCATGCTTATCTTTATCCTATCAATTGCCCAAATTGGCTCTTTAGAAGCTTCATTAATAAATGACAAAGTCCTACATTTCTTTGCTTATTTATTTCTAGCAGGTCTTGTTCTAGAAGCCAGAACCAAGACTAAAGTTTTTTATCTAATGATAATCATTTTTTCAATGGGTGTTTTAATTGAAATTATCCAGGGTAATTTAGGTTTGAGGTATTTCGAGTATATGGATATAATAGCCAATTCCTTAGGTATTTTAGCGGGTTTTCTAATTTACATAATGAGAAATAAGACCTTGAAAAAATTATCATAAATACCTAAATAAAAGTGTGTTATTGGAGGATAACTAAAAAATGAAAATAAGACCTTTACAAGACAGAGTAGTCGTTAAAAGACAAGATGAGGAAACAACATCTGCTGGAGGAATAGTACTTCCTGGATCAGCTACAGAAAAGCCTCAGCAAGGTGAAGTAGTTGCTGTTGGCCCTGGAAAAAAGACAGACGACGGTAAAAGTACGCCTGTTGATTTAAAAGTAGGCGATCATGTCGTTTTTGGACAATACGGTGGCAATACCGTAAAAATTGATGGAGAAGAATTTCTAATTCTTAACGAAAGTGAAATTTATGGAGTTGTAGAGTAGGAGATATTATGGCAGCTAAAGATGTAAAATTCGGAGAAAGTGCAAGAGTAAAACTTTTACAAGGTGTAAATGTTCTTGCTGATGCAGTAAAAGTAACCTTAGGACCTAAAGGAAGAAATGTAATTTTAGATAAATCGTTTGGTTCACCAACAGTAACTAAAGATGGTGTATCTGTTGCAAAAGAAGTTGAACTTGAAGATAAGTTTGAAAATATGGGAGCTCAAATGGTTAAAGAGGTTGCATCCCAAACAAGTGATCAAGCTGGTGATGGTACAACTACAGCGACTGTCTTAGCACAAGCGATTGTCAATGAAGGTTTAAAATCAGTTGCAGCTGGAATGAACCCAATGGATCTAAAAAGAGGAATAGATAAAGCTATTTCATCTGCAGTTGAAGAAGTTAAGAAGCTTTCAACTCCTTGCAAAGATAGTTCGGCAATTGCTCAAGTAGGTTCAATTTCAGCAAATGGTGATACAGCAATTGGAGAAATTATTGCAGAAGCAATGGATAAAGTAGGCAAAGAAGGTGTCATTACAGTTGAAGAGGGTTCAGGTATTGATAACGAATTAGACGTTGTTGAAGGAATGCAATTTGATAGAGGTTATTTGTCTCCATATTTTATTAATAACCAAGATAAAATGAATGTGGTTCTCGAAGACCCGTTTGTATTACTCTTTGATAAAAAAATATCAAATATAAAAGATTTAATTCCATTACTTGAGGGTGTGGCTAAATCTGGTAAAGCTTTGATGATCATCGCTGAGGATGTTGAAGGCGAAGCCTTAGCAACACTAGTCGTAAATAATATGCGAGGAATAGTTAAGGTTGCTGCATGTAAGGCGCCTGGATTTGGTGACAGAAGAAAAGCAATGCTTGAGGATATTGCAGTGCTTACTGGAGGTAGAGTAATTTCTGATGAAGTTGGACTTTCACTTGAAACAACAACTATTGAAGATTTGGGCACCGCTAAAAAAGTTGTTCTGGACAAAGAAAATACAACTATTGTGGATGGAGCAGGCTCTAAAGATACTATTGCTGGAAGGGTTCAACAAATTAGAACACAAATAGAAGAAACAACTTCTGATTATGACAGAGAGAAACTACAAGAAAGAGTTGCAAAACTTGCTGGTGGTGTCGCGGTAATCAAAGTTGGAGCAGGTTCTGAAGTTGAAATGAAGGAGAAAAAAGCTAGAGTCGAAGATGCACTACACTCAACACGAGCAGCAGTTGAAGAGGGTGTTGTGCCAGGCGGTGGTGTGGCTCTTATGAGAGCATTACAGAAAGTAGGTAATCTCAAAGGGGACAATGAAGACCAACAAGCAGGTATTAATATTGCTTTGAGAGCATTTGAGTATCCACTTAAAACCATAGCAAGTAATGCTGGTGAAGAGTCATCAGTTGTAGCAGAGAATGTAAAAAACTCTAAAGGTTCTGAAGGCTTCAATGCAGCAACAGGTGAGTATGGAGATATGCTGAAAATGGGAATACTCGATCCTGCGAAGGTAACAAGAACTGCTTTACAAGCAGCAGGTTCTGTTGGAGGAATGATGATAACTACGGAATGCATGGTTTCAGAGTTGCCTTCAAAAGACCCAGCACCAGCTGGAATGCCTCCTGGAGGAATGCCAGACATGGGTGGAATGATGTAAAGAAAATTTATCAAAAAAAAGGGTAGCAATAGCTCCCTTTTTTTTGAGTTTATCTTAGACTAAAACTATGAAAAAAATTCAATGCTTCGCGTTACTTTTAACTTGTCCAAGCCTTATATTTGCTCATGGATCAAGTTCTGTTCATCTTCATTTCTTTGAAATAGTTGCTGCAACTATAATCTTTGCATTTGTTATTTTTAATGGAAGAAAATTTTTAAAAACTAGGAGGATAAAATGATTAAATTTGATTTGGTAAAAGCACATTGTGACATTCCATGTAAAGTTTATGATCCATACATGGCTCAATATGCTGCACTCAGCGTTATTAGATTAATAGATTTAATTGGTGAATTGCCAGATAATCCATCATCTAAATCTGAACTTGCAAAACTCACTAGGTTGGTCCAGCAGAAAGAGGAACACGCCCATAAAGTCAAAGAAGAAGTTGCAACAATTTGGGGAGATTATTTTAAGCAACCTCAAATAGATAAATATCCTGAAGTACATAATTTGGCCCACTCCATAATGATGACTGCTTCAAAATGTAAGCAAGAAATATCCAGAGAGAATGCCGAAGAATTACTGAACTTAGTAAACAGTTTTAGTGCTATGTTCTGGGGTTCAAAAGATGTTGAGACAACCACTGTTACCTCATCTAATTTGCCACATATGGATATAGTTGTTCCAAAGTAACAATATGCTGAAGGTCCATAAAGTTTCAGGCACCAGTATGATGCCGTATTTTAGACCTGATCAGCACGTTTTTTCTCTTCAGACCAAGAAAATAAAACCTAATGATGTGGTGGTTTTTAAATATAAAAATGAGAACTTTATTAAAAGAGTGAGAGCTGTTAGTAAATATTTTTTTAATGTTGTATCAGACAATCAAAATTATCCATCAGAAGTTACTGGAATTAATCTAGATAAAAAATTTCTAATTGGAAAGGTAATTTTCAAATGGTAACAACATTAAACTTTTATGATGAATTAATCATACTAGTATTTTTCATTAGTACAGTGATATGGATGGGATTAACACTTTATTCTTCCCTGATTTCTCAGGAATTTTTGATGAAAGCATCCGAACAGGAAAAAAAAGTTTATTTATTAAATATTCAAACAAATGTTATGTGGTACATGAGATGGTCATCGCTTGTTTCATTTTTAACATCTGTATATTTGATGAGTTACATTTCGAGTATTGAATACGCGTACAATATCGGGACTTCTTTAGCATCCCTAATGATTACATTTATGTTTCTCAATACATGGGCGATCATTTGGAGAAAGCAAAAAAGAATTATTGCCAGAACGAGAGATGCTGAAAAATGTGAGCAGAGATATGACCTAGCAATAAGAACAAATTCTTTGCTCTCTTTACCTTTGCTTGGCTTGATGCTTTATACAGCTCAGACTAAAGAGGTTTTAATGCCTCTTCTAAATGAAGATGGTAATCTAGGACCAGGATGGAGCTCATATTCGCTTTGGATTAGTATTTTAATTCTAATAATTATTCAAATTAATCTAGTTTTTGGTAAAAATCGGTGGTGGATGAATACAGCTAAAAAACTATTAATAACAAGCATCCTTTTAACTTTTCTTTTTGGTTGGCTCTTAAGAAATTCTTAACTTATTTTAGTAATACGAACTTCAAGAATCTTGTTGTCCTCAATTTTTGTTGTCTCTAATTTAAATGATTGAATTTCAATACAGATATTATTTTTTGGAATTTGATCCAGATGATTAATTATTAAGCCACTTAAAGTTTTAGCACCTTCCTCGGGCAGATCCCAATACATTTTCTTATTGAGCTCTCTTACTATTACTGATCCTTCAGCAATCAAAGAGATATCATCAATAATTTCAAACCCTTCTTTCAGGTCTCCTTCATTGAACTGACCAATGATTTGTTCAATTAAATCTTCCAGAGTAATTAATCCAGTAACTTCGCCGTATTCATCCACAACCAATGCAACTTCTGTGCCGTTTTTTTGAAAGTTCTTTAATTGAGCAAAAAGTTGGGTGCTTTCTGGAACGTAATATGACTCAATTAAAAAATCTTCCACATCAGACTTAAATTCAGCTAGCTGTTCTATTTCTTTTGAATGAATAAAACCTATTATTTGATCTTCACTTTCTTTATAAACAGGATAAAACCTATTTCTTTCCTCATTATTGAACATTCTTAATTCGTCAATATTTATGCTTATTACTTCATCATTGGGTATCAGAATGTCTTGCACAGTTAAATCTCGCAGATCAAGAAGCGATTTCATTGCCTCGGCTTCTTCTTCATCAACTTGTTCAGTTTTTTTATCAAGGACTGATTTCAACTCATCTCTATTTAAATTTTGAGCGAAGTAATTTTCACCTCCTTTTACGCCTGTAATCCATGAACTAAAGAAATTTAGAATGCGCGATAACCATCCTAAGTAGTTTGTTAAAAATTCAAGAATAATGCTTGCTGGATATGCAACGGATTCCGGTTTTTTGGCAGCGAAATTTTTTGGAGCTATCTCAGCGAAAATGATAACTAGAAGCGTAAGAATAAGAGTTCCGATCCATACATATTCATCGCCAAACTCTTTTATTACAAAATAAGTTAAAAGGGCTGATGCAGAAATATTAACAAGGTTATTGCCGATAAGTATTACACCCAACACTTCATTGATATTTTTTCTTAATCTGTTGACTCTAATAGCTGGTTTCTCACCTTTTTCCGCAGCATTATCTAGCTTAATTTGATTTAAAGCTGTGACAGAAGTTTCAGAGCCAGAAAAAAAAGCAGAAATAAAAATTAATACAATAAGTATGATTACAAGTAATAAACCAAAATTATCCATTTAAGTAAGAAAAATTATTCAAGAAAATAAGAAATAAGTTGTGAATCTTTCAAAGAAACAGTGTAAAATGCCATTTTCAAATATTATACAGTAAAAATGGTTGTAATTAGACTTTCAAGAGCAGGGGCAAAAAAACGTCCTTTCTATCACATATGTGTTTCCGATAGAAGGAACAAAAGGGACGGTAGATTCATCGAAAGAATTGGTTTTTATAATCCAATTGCCAAAGACACTGAAGAAAAGATCAGATTTGATACAGAAAGGTATGAACACTGGGTTTCAGTGGGTGCAAAACCAAGTGACACAGTAATGATGTTATTAAAAAGGTCGAAAATGTCGGATGAAGATATCCAAAAAATGGAAGAAAATAAACTCGCACAGAAACAAAAGAGAAAAGAAAAAGAAATCCTAGAAAAACAAGAAGCTGCTGCAGCTGAGGAAACAGTAGAAGAAGCAGAAGATGCTCCAGTTGAAGA
>TARA_B100001057_G_scaffold500944_1_pt1 | contig 24938 bp, 23 predicted proteins | sample TARA_B100001057 | Tara Oceans TARA_B100001057 (sample SAMEA2621839) | marine metagenome | biome: marine biome (ENVO:00000447); feature: surface water layer (ENVO:00002042); material: "saline water (ENVO:00002010), including plankton (ENVO:xxxxxxxx)" | depth 5 m
GGAAAACATTTAATTACTAAGTTCAAGCAAAAAAATATAAAATTTATTGGTATAGATTCAAAAAAAGCTAATTCAAAAAATTGTTTTAAAATAAATATTTGCGATAATAAACTTCATAAAAAAATTAAACATAAGGTAAAAACTATAATACATCTAGCTGCCATCTCTAATTCAAAAGATTGTGAAAAAGATTTAATCAATTGTTATAAAAGTAACATATTAGGAACAGTAAATATTTTGAATTTTGCAAAAAAAAAAGGCATAAAAAAAATTATATTTGCATCTTCCGAATGGGTATATGGAAATAAAGTAAACTTAAATTCTTTAAATCGAAATCTTAACTTAAATAAAATAAGTGATAATTACTCATTATCCAAAATTTTATGTGAAAAAATTATAAATAAAAGTAAATTTTTAATGCATGTGATTTTAAGATTTGGAATCATATATGGTGAAAGAAAACATGGCTCTGCATTAGAAAGCATAACTAGTTCGTACTTTAGAAACTCTGTTGTAAAAGTAATATCAAAAAAATCTGCAAGGTCCTTTATTCATGTAAATGACATAGTTGATGCAATTATAAAATCTTTAAAAATAAAAAAAAATTCTACATTAGATATACAAGGACCTGAATTAGTTTCAGTTAAACAAATACTAGATTTATTAATTAAAAAATACCCAAAAAAAATAAAAATAAGAGAATTATCTCCAAATAATTATAGTATTAGAAAAATAAATTATAATTCTATTAGAAAATTAAATTGGAAACCAAAAATTTTTGTAAAAGAGGGAATTAATCGTATATACAGGAAGCATTTTAGTAGTTTGTAAACTATAAAAATTTAGCTCATGCAAGAACTAAAAAAAATATATAGATATTGCATCAAGTCAAGGAATTTACAATTTAAGGTAAATTCTTATGCAAGAAAAAGCAAATCGAACTTTCCTATTCACTTTGCCTTTGGTCACGAGTTTGTATCTAGTTTAGTTAAGTGTTATTTTAAAAAAAATGATAGATTAGTTTTGTCTCATCGAAATATACATTTTGTTTCACTTTTTTCAAAGAATCCAGAAAATTATTATAAGAATTTGTTTTTTTATAAAGATAAAAAAAATATGGGGTCAATGAATTATTTCGAAAAAAATAACCAGATAGCTTATACATCCAGTATTCTAGGAAACAATTTTTCAGTAGCATGCGGTATAAGCTTTTATGTAAAAAAAAATTCAGTTGTGATTTGTAATGCTGGAGATGGAGCAATAGAAGAGGGATCTTTTTATGAGTCTTTATCAATGGCAAAGTATTTAAATTTGCCAATAGTTTTTTTGATAGAGAATAATAATTGGTCAATGTATACAAAAATTAATGAGAGAAGATGTAATATAGATTTAAAAAAGTTGTGTAACTCTATGCAGATTAAATTTTTTAAATTAAAACTTAATAATTTTCAAAATAATCTAAAGAATTATAAAAAAATGATAGATTATTGTAGATCTAACTCTTCACCAATAGTTCTAGAGTTACCAGTTAAAACTTATGGTTATTATAAAACAAAAAAATATTTTAATTATCACCATGGCACTCTAAATCCTAATGTAAAATTTTTAAATAATATTTTTTTTGAAAAAAATGATTTATTGCTGTTATTAGAAAATAAAATAAAATGAAGAGCTATTCAACTAAAGACTATGTAAACTTTTATTTAAAAAAATTTATAAAAAATAAATCATTGATTTTTGGTCAAAATATTTTAGCTGGATCAAGAGTTTCTGGATTATCAAATGGATTTGAAAAAATAAAAAATGTGAGTATTTTTAATACTCAAAATTCAGAGTCAAGCCTTGTAGGATTAGGAATGGGAGCTCTTATTTCAGGAAACTCTGCCCTGTATATAGCAAAACAATTAGACTTTATTCTTTTATCAATGGATCATCTTGTAAACACATACAATTCAGCAATACTTCAAAATTCGAAAGGAAGTTTTGTTATCGTTACTTATATTGTTGATACTGATACTGAAGGACCTCAGTCAAGATTAAATTGTTTATCAGAATTTGCATCAATATCAAAAATTAATTGTAGATATTTAATATTCAAAAAAGATATAGAAAAAAATATCAATTTAGCATTAAAAAAGAAAGGCATGACAATTCTTTGTTTAAGTCAGCAATTTGGAAACAAAAAAAAATATGATTTGTTTAATGATTTTAAAAAGATTGAATTAGATAAAGATGGAAAATATGTAAGATATAAATTTGGTAAAAAAAGAACTGTAGTCTGCTATGGATTTTCAATATATGAAGTTGATAATTTTATAAAAAAAAAATACCCACATTCTGATTTATTTATAATTACTGACCCTTTGAATTCAAATTTAAATCAGATTATCAGAAGCGCAAAGATGACAAAAAACGTTATTTTATTTGATAATAGTTCCTCAAAAAATAAACACATTTACTATCTAGAAAATCGTTTAGCAAAATATAAAATTTTAATTGAAAAAAAAATATTTAATGAATCTATTAACGACTTAAGACCTAATAAATTTAAGAATAAAATAATATGAAATTTGACTTTAAGAAATTAGACTATGAGTTCGATTTAAATGGCTACGTTGTATTAAAAAAGATTATTCCAGAGAATATTATTAAAAAAGCAAATGAAAAACTTAAATTATATGAAAATTTAAATCAAAAAAATTTACCTCAAAACGTATATTTTGGTAAGGGATATGATGCAAAAGATGTTTATATTTCAAATATTCTAGAAGCTGATAAAACTTTTGAACATTTTGCAACAGAAAAAAATATATTAAAACTTCTATCTAGATTTACTTTAAACTTTTTTAGATTAAATCATACAGTTGCTATGATCAAAAGATCGAAGGGTGCCTATACTTACTTACATATGGGAAATGTGCCTCATCATCCAAAAGTATTTTATATATATAAAGATGGAAAAATTTTTTCCAATATCACAAAAGTAGTATTCCCTTTATGTAATAATAAAGAAAATGATGGTGGATTTGCTGCAATTCCTGGCTCACATAAGTCAAACTTTTCAAGACCATTTGATAATAACCCAAAAAAAAATTATTTGTTGAAACACATCAATGCAGATCCTGGTGATGCAATATTTTTTACAGAGGCATTAGCTCATGGAAGTTTAGTAAATAATACTGGTAAAACTAGGAGAATTTTATCTTACTGCTATTCAGTAAAATATATGCCTGATTGGACAAAATTTAAATTATCGTATTCTAATAATTATTTAAAGACCGCACCTAAAAAGATTAAAAAATTGATTAGTCTGAAAAAGGATTAATCAATGAAAAAAGGTAAATATCCAAAAAGTTTTGAAAAATATTACATTCTTTTAAGGAGAAAAGACTTACAAGCAGGAATTGAACATGCTGTGTATGTTAATGGTGCAAAAGAAATAGAAATATTAACAAACTTTAATCAAATTGATTCTAGCTCCTTCATACAAACAGACAATACAAAAATAGATTATTTAATTGAAAATAAAAATAAAATAAAGGACTGTTTTATTTATTTGTTGTTACGAAATTGTTATACTGATTATATAGAGAATAAAAAAAAAATATCTTATCTTAAAAAAAATATTAAAAATTTACATGTTGTTAATCATTACAGTTATAAAAAAAATAATGATCTCCATCCAGCATCACAAAACATTAAATTTAATAAAAATTTATCTAAAACAAAAATAAAAGGTCTTAGTTTAAGAGAAAAAATAAAAATTTTCTTTCCTAATATATTTACAATTTTTAAGATGATACTTAATATAAATTTATCAATTCAACTATTGAGAAATAGTTATTTAATATTCTGTGGTAAATATTATTTCTCTAAAGAACAAAATAAACAAACCGTCAAATCATCAAAATTTTCAAAAAAAACAAAAAAATATTTGGATAGATTAGAAAAATATAGAAATCCACAAAGTATAAAAATAGTGGAAAAAGATTTAGAAATATTAGAAAAAATATTACGTCAAAAAAAAAAAAATTATTTTGAAATATTTTATTTAATTCAATGTTTTTCAAGAACTTTAATTTTTAATCACTTAAGAAATTTTCACTGTTGTAGATTATTTTATAAACCTACTCTCAATTTATTAAGAACCAAAATTTTTAAAAAATCCACTCAAATTGACATGAACTCTTTAGCGACCCCTGGATTTGCTATAGACAGATACTGGAATATAAGAAAATATTACAATCAAAATAATTTGTCTCTTTTATTTTTTCAAAAAAATTACTCTCACAATAATAAAAATTTTTACAAAAATATTGAAAAAATAATTTATTTTTTGAAACACATATACAAAATTAATGATTTTACAATAGATGCAAAAAATTTGAAAAATAAACTTGAATTTTATTTTAATAATAAAAAAAGATATTAAATATTTATAATTTATATGAGAATATATTATGAAATCGAGACCTTAAAAAGAGAATTAGATGCAAGAATTTTTTTTTCTATTATTGCTGCCGCTAGAGGTCACTCTGTTGTTATTGGAAAAAAAAATAGATTACTTACTAAAATAAAATATTCGTCTCCAGGGATATATATTTTTAAAGCGAATAGAACAAATCCACAAAGATACAGCAAGCAAATGCGAAAACTAGGTTACCATATATTTTCTTCAGATGAGGAGGGTCACATTATTTTTAATAATGAGTCAACTTTACAAAGAAATCCAATTGATGCTTTTAATGTAATAGATAAATATCTGGCATGGGGCAACGAACAAGCAAATATATTAAAAAATGAATATAAAAAAAAGATAGAAAATAAAATTATAATCTGTGGAAATTCTAGATTTGATATTCTTAAAAAACCAGTAAATGAAATCTTTTTGAAATCCAGCGAAATTATCAAAAAAAAATATGGTGAATTTGATTTATATATAAGTGCTTTCCATAGATATAATGCCCTGGGAAATGATAAAAGTTGGGAGAAGATTTTAAACAATCGTACATTTCAAAATGAAAAAGTTCAAGAAGCAGCTTACAATATTTTTCATTCACAAAAAAACAATATGATTAAAACAATTAATTTTTTAAATTCTAATTCTAAAAAGTTTAAAAATAAATTAATTATTAGACCACATCCAAGCGAGGATATATCTACCTGGAAAAATGAATTGAATAAAGATTTAAAAGACTCTGTAATTACTGATCATGAAAACACTAATGCTTGGATTTTGGCAGCAAGAAATATTTTTAGTTATTACTCATATTCACTTGTAGAAGCATTTATGCTTGGCAAAATTCCCTACAACTTGGAATTCTCAGAGGGGAAGTATTTTCAAAATCTTAATTTATATAATTGTTGTGAAAAAATAATTAAGCCTATTGATTATGAAGACTTAATGTCCAAAGTTGAAAATTCCAAGACAAGTTTTTCTTTCAAAAAAAGAAAAGAAAATATTTCAGATACGATATTCAATATAGATAGATTTAGCTCTGATATAGTTTGTGAAGCGATTGAAGAGATGTTTGCAAATAAAAAATTCATTAAAAGAGATGATAGATTTACAAATAAATTGAGTTTTAGTTTCTTCAAAATAATTCAAAAATTTAAGAACTTTTTAGATAATAAAGACAGTATTGATTTTAAAATATATTCTCAAAAAAATCCTGGTTTTGGTTTACAGGACATAATTAAAAAAGTTGATCATATAGGATCTTTATTAAATATTAAAGGTTTGAAGTGTAATGAGCTGTATCCAGGAGTATTTGAAATAACCAAAGAAAAAAATTAATGACTGTTGATGTCGAAAATGTGGAAGTTGATAAAATAGAAATATTTGGTACAGTCAGCAAAATTCATAATTATTGCTATCTTGCTGACAATATATTTAATGAATTTGATTGTTCTAAAAAAAGCCTTATAAATCATATATCAAAATTAAAAATTAAATATTTAGATAATAATTAATGAAAATATTTGTTACTGGCGCATCAGGTTTCATAGGTTCTCATCTAGTTGAAAAATTAGCAAACAATGGACATAAAGTTATTGCGTTAGTTCCTTACAATGTAGAAAATAGCTGGGGCTGGATAGATAGTTTTGACAAAAAAATTAAAAAAAAAATTAATGTTGTATCTGGCGATATAACTGATCAAGATTTAATTTTAAAAGAAACTAAAAAGTGTGATATCATTTTCCATTTAGCTGCTCTAATTTCTATTCCATATTCATATAAATCTCCCAGAAGTTATATGTCTACAAATATTATGGGAACTTTAAATATTTTAGAGGCAGGAAAAATAAATAAAGCAAAAAAAATTGTTATAACCTCTACAAGTGAAGTTTATGGCTCTGCTCAATATATTCCCATAGATGAAAAACATCCGCTGAATGCACAATCTCCCTATGCTGCCAGCAAGATTGCAGCTGATCAAATAAGTTTATCTTATTTTAAAAGTTTTAATCTTCCAATAACAATTATTAGACCTTTTAATACTTTTGGCCCTAGGCAATCTCAAAGAGCAGCAATTCCAACAATAATTTCTCAGATTTTAAATAATAAAAAGACTATTAAACTTGGCAATCTTAAATCTTCCCGGGACTTTACTTTAGTGCATGATACTGTAAATGGCTTTATTAAGACAATTAATAATAAAAAATGTATTGGCCAAGTTATAAATTTAGGCACTGGTTCACACTTTACAATTAAGGAAACTGTCAAAATAATTTCTAAAATTTTAGATAAAAAAATTACAATTGAGTTAGATAAAAAAAGAATTAGACCAACTAAAAGTGAAGTTGATCGATTATTATCTAAAAATACTAAATCAAAAAAAATACTAAATTGGAAACCAAAATATTCAGGTAAAACTGGTTTTTATAAGGCTTTAGAAATAACCATAAAATGGTTTAAAGACCCCAAAAATTTAAAATTGTATAAATCCGACATATATAATGTCTAAAAAAAAAATTATTTTTTATACTGGAAGCCGAGCTGATTTTGGTATTTTAGAGCCACTTTTAAAAAAACTAAAAAAAAAAATTGATCTATATTTAGTAATAGGCCCACATCACTTTGTACAAAATTTTGGTTATTCAAAAAAATATATAAATCAAAAAATATTTAAAAAAACGTTTAATTGCAAAACTACAATAAATTATAAAAATGTTGATATAAATAAATTTATATACTTATCTTTACCAAGATATAAAAAGATTATAAAAAATGTAGACCCTGATCTTGTTGTAATCTTAGGTGATAGATATGAAGTTTTGTCTTTTGTAATTGCATCCTTTTTTTCAAATAAAAAAATTTGTCATTTACATGGTGGTGAAAAAACTAAAGGATCATTTGATGATACCATAAGGCATGTAATTACAAAATTTAGTGATTATCATTTTACAACAAATGATAGATACAAAAAAAGAGTCTTATCGTTAGGTGAAAACAAAAAAAATATATTTAATTTTGGTTCTATAGGAGCTGAAAATTTAAAAAATATAAAATATATGAATAAAAAAAAAATCTTATCAAAACTAAAGATTAAAACTCAAAAACCGATAATCCTTGTTACTTTTCATCCTGAAACAAATTCCATAAAATCATTTGAGTTTCAAATAAAAACTTTTTTATCTTCGTTACAAAAATTTAAAGATTATCATTTTGTATTTACTGCTAGTAATGGAGATCCGGGAGGAGATTTGTTTAATTCTAAAATTAAAGAGTTTGTGAGGTCAAACAATAATTCAAGCTACTTTTATACTTTAGGAACCCAAAGCTATTTAAATATAATGAAATTTTCAAAGATGATTATAGGTAATTCATCAAGTGCAATAATTGAGTCACCATCTTTTAATATACCGGTATTGAATATAGGATCTAGACAAAAAGGAAGAGAATTATCAAAAAATATTATTAATTGTGAAATAAGAAAAAGATTAATAGAAAAAAAAATACAAAGAATGACCGTTTATAAAAAAGATAAGATACAACGAAATTTGAACTATAAAAAAAATTCAATATTAAACATTTCGAATAAAATTTTTAATTTAATAAAAAGAAAAAAAGAATTTAAATTTTTTTATGATAACAAAAAATAATAAGATTAATATTATTGCTGAGATAGGTGTAAATCACAATGGCAAGATAAGCTTGGCAAAAAAACTTATCAAACAAGCGAAATATTGTGGGGCTGATTTTGTTAAATTTCAAAACTGGAAAGCAGAAAGTTTAGTAACAAAGGGTGCTGAAATGGCCAATTATCAAATTAAAAACTTAAAAAAAAAATTTAAGCAAATTGAGCTTTTAAAACCATTAGAATTGAAGGAAAAAGATTATTTTACTCTTAATAATTACGCTAAAAAAAAAAATATAAATTTTATTTCCTCTCCTTTTGATGAAGAAAGCTATCAGTTTCTTGCTAATAAGATAAATTCCAAAATAATAAAAATTCCCTCTGGAGAGATTAATAATTTTTTAATGTTAAATAATGTAAATTTAAATCGTCATAAAATTTTCATATCAACAGGTATGGCGAATTTGGCTGAGATAGCAAATTGTATAAATTTTATTGCAAAATGTAAAGTTTACAAAATAAATAAGAATAAAATTATGATTCAAAAAAAAGCAAAATTAAATTTCCTAAAGAAAAAAATAATTCTTATGCATTGTGTTACTGATTATCCCGTATCAGATAATTTTGCTAATTTACGAGCAATAAAAACCATGAAAGAGATATTTAAGTTACCTATTGGTTATTCAGACCACACAAAAGGTACTATAGCACCAATTATTGCTGCATCTTTTGGGGCAAGATTAATTGAAAAACATTTAACTTATGATCAAAACTCTAAAGGACCTGACCATAAAGCTTCTTTAAATCCTACCCAGTTTAAAATAATGGTGCAGAATATTAGAATATACGAGAAAATGGAAGGTAATGGCATAAAATCACCACAAATTTGCGAAAAAAGCAATATGAAAATTGCAAGAAAAAGTATTGTAGCTAAACAAAAAATTAAAAGAGGAGAAACCTTTACTTTGAAAAATATTACTGTTAAACGCCCTGCTGGTGGTAAAGATCCTTCGCAATATTTTAAATTTTTAGGTAAAAAAGCTAAAAAAAATTATATCAGAGACCAAAAAATTTAAATGAAAATATTATCAATATATCCTTATACACATATTTCTTCAGCTGCATTAATGATAAATGATAGAATTGTTGCAGCAGCTCCTGAGGAGAGATTTAACAGAATAAAAATGAGTACTGCTTTCCCTTTTAAATCAATTGAGTGGTGTCTTAAAAAAGAAAACTTAAAGTTAAAAGACATCGATTTAGTAACAATTCCCTGGAATCCTGCACTTAATATAAATTCAGCATCTTCAAGATGGGTCAATGACCTTAGGTGGAGAGGAGAAATGTTAACAAATATTCCTGTAAATTTAATGAAAATTTTAGATACAAATCCCTCTGAACAAATAAGAATGAATTTTAATGATTTAAACGTCATTTATTTAAACCATCATGAATGTCATGCGGCTTCAGCCTTTTATACATCTCCATTTAGAAATTGTGATATTTTAACTATTGATGGTCACGGAGAACAAGACACTTGTTTTTTGGGTGTAGGAAAAAATAATAACGTTAAGCAAATTAAAACAATTAAGTATCCTCACTCAGTTGGGTTATTTTATGGAACTTTTACTGATTTCCTAGGTTTTAAGGCAGACTCAGATGAGTGGAAAGTTATGGCACTTTCATCTTATGCTAAAAAAAAAAATATTTATGATAAAAAAATAAATAAACTTTTTAAACTAAATTCAGATGGTTTTGAGTTAGACTTGAGTTATTTTGATTTTTATACTTTTGATAAAAAAAGAAATTTTTTTAATGAGAAATTCGAAAAATTAATTGGTAAATCAAGATCAAAAAATGAAAAAATTACTAAAAATCATTATCTTATTGCAGGAGCGATGCAAAGAGCCTTTGAGTCGATAGTATTTCACTTACTTAAAATTTTAAAATTAAAAGGTTCAAAATCCAATAATCTTGTCCTTGCAGGTGGTGCGGCTATGAATTGTGTGTTTAACGGCTTATTAGATAAAAGCAATTTATATAAAAATAATTATATTCCTGCTTACCCCGATGATTTAGGAGTTTCAATAGGTGCTGCTTATCTAGCGAACTTTAGATCTAATAAAAATAAAAAAAGAAAAATTTTTCATGAAAAACATAACTTTTTTGGTCCAGGTTTTTCAAATAAGGAAATTAAAAATGAAATTTTAAAATCTAAGCTTAAATATATTAAGTCTGGAAAAAATTTAACGAACATAACTGCACAATATTTATCAGAAGGAAAACTTGTTGGTTGGTTTCAAGGAAAAATGGAATTTTCACATAGAGCCCTTGGTAACAGATCAATATTAGCAGATCCAAGAAATTCAAAAATGAAAGATTTAGTAAATAAAGCTATTAAATTTAGAGAAAGTTTTCGACCATTTGCACCAGCAGTTTTAGATAGCGAGGCGCATAAAATATTTGATATGAAAAAAAATGATAAAATTTATTTTATGGAAAAAGCAGTTAAAGTAAGAACCCTTTGGAGAAAGAAAATACCAGCGATCACTCATATTGATAATACAGCTCGAGTTCAAACTGTAATGAAATCTGTAAATCCTATATTTTTTGATTTAATATCGGAATTTAATAAGATAACAAAAATTCCTATTTTATTAAATACATCCTTTAATTTAAATGGAGAACCTATAGTTTGCACACCTAGAGATGCTATAAGAACCTTTTTTTCATGTGGATTAGATATTTTGATACTGGGAGATTTTATAATTAAAAAAAATGATTAAAATTCAATCACTAAAGAAAAATTTAGTTAAAAAAAATTCATCAATCCTTGATGTTATTAAATCTTTAAATAATTCAAATGAAAAAATTTGTTTAATTCTTGATCATAAAAAAAAAATCTGTGGTTTAATCACTGACGGTGATTTAAGAAGAATAATTTTAAAAGAAAAAAATTTTAAAACAAAAATAACAAAACTTTATAAAAAAAAATTTATTTTTTTAAAAAATGATAATTCATTAAGTTATGCTAAAAATATTTTTGAAAAAAAAAAAGATATTGAATATATCCCGGTTTTAAAAAAAGATAATACTCTTAAGGGCCTTTTTTCGAGAAAAGATCTAATACAAAAAGATAATTATGAAAATGAAGTATTTATTTTAGCAGGAGGATTAGGAAAAAGATTACACACATTAACCGACTTCTTCCCAAAACCTATGATAAGTGTTGGCACAAGACCATTATTAGAAAGTATACTTTATTCTCTTAAATCTTCTGGATTTAAAAATATAAGTATTTCAGTCAATTATTTACAGGAAAAAATAAAAGATTATTTTGGAAACGGAGAAAATTTAAAACTTAGAATAAATTACTTTTCTGAAAAAAAAAGATTAGGTACAGCTGGACCATTATTTTTTTTAAAAAAAAAGAATTTAAAAAAAACTATAATAGTTTTAAACGGAGATATTTATACTAACCTTAAAAAAGAAAACCTTTTAAATTTTCATCAAAAAGAAAAAAATGATTTCACTATTTGTTGTCATCTTTATACTAGTAAAATTCCCTATGGTGTTCTTGAATTAAATAATAGAAATAAAAATTTAATCAATGAAAAACCCGAGATTAAGTATTTAGTTAATTCTGGAATTTACTGTATCGAACCAAAACTCTTGAAATTTTTAAAAAATAACGAATATAAAGATATGAGTGATTTTATTAATTATTTAAAAAGAAAAAAAAAGAAAATAGGCTTTTTTAAAATACATGAAAATTTATATGACATTGGTGATTATAATAAATTGATGGAAGCAAGAGAATCAAGATGGTGATAAAAAAAAAAAAATTAATTTGTATTATACCCGCTAGAAAAGGAAGCAAGGGCCTCAAAAATAAGAATATAAAGAAACTCAGAAATATACCACTAATTGCTTGGTCAATATTGACAGCTAAAAAATGTAAATCAATTGATGAATTGATAGTCAGCACGGATTCGATTGAAATATCAAAAATAGCAAAAAAATATGGTGCAAAAGTTCCATTTATTAGACCAAAAAAGCTTGCAAATGACAAGTCTAGTACATTTAGTGTTTTGAAACATGCAATCAATTTTTATAAGAATAAGAATATTTTTTTTGATTACATTTTATTATTAGAACCCACTTCCCCGTTAAGAGATTATAAAGACATAAATTTATGTATAAAAAAAGTATTAAAAAATAATGTTGAGTCAATGGTAAGTGTAGCAGATATAATAAATCAACATCCTAGTTTTATGTACCATATAAACAAAAAAAATATTTTAGAGCCATATTTAAAAAATCAAAAAAAACTTTACATCAGAAGACAAGACATTAAACCACTTTATTACCTAGAAGGTTCTATCTATATTTCTAAAATTTCTACATTGCTTAAAAAGAAAACTTTTTATCATGAAAAAACACAAGCATTTAAAGTAGATAAATGGAAATCTTTAGAAATTGATGATATTCATGATTTTAATTTAGCAAAACTTTATGCAAATAAATTAAGTACTTTTAAAAATTTGAACAAATGAACAAAGGACAAAAACTTTTAAAAAGAGCAAAGAAAATTATCCCAGGAGGAAATCAATTATTATCTAAAAGAAGTGAAATGTTTCTTCCAGGATTATGGCCAGCTTATTATAAAAAAGCTAAGGGTTGTAAAGTTTGGGATTTAAATAATAAAGTTTATTTTGATTTTGCAGGTATGGGTGTGACGTCCTGTGTTTTAGGCTACTCGAACGAAGACATCAACAAAGCACTAATTGGTGGACTTAAAAATGGTTCAATGTGTACTTTGAATGCTACAGAGGAAATAGATTTAGCAAAAGAATTAATAGGTATTCACAAATGGTCAGGTATGGCAAAATTTTGCAAATCTGGTGGTGAAGCATGTATGGTAGCTATAAGGATTGCAAGAGCATACACTAATAAAAATAATATTGCATTTTGTGGATATCATGGGTGGCATGATTGGTATCTTGCAACTAACATGAATAACTCAAAAAATTTAGATAAACAACTATTACCAGGTTTAAAAACAAAGGGTGTCTCTAATTCATTTAAAGATTCAATTAAACCTTTCATGTATAATGATATCAATTCTTTAAAAAAAATCTTCAAAAAGAAAAATAATAATATTGGAATAATTATAATGGAGCCCATGAGAGGGGTTAAACCGAAACATAATTTTTTAAGACAAGTAAAATCTATTGCAAAAAAAAATAAAGCCATTCTTATTTTTGATGAAATTACTTCTGGATTTAAAGATAATTATGGAGGATTGCATCTAAAATTAAAAGTAGATCCTGACATAGCTATTTTTGGTAAATCGATTGGAAATGGATATCCTATCTCAGCAATAATTGGTAAAAAAGAGATTATGCAAGTTGCACAAGAAACTTTTATCAGTTCTACTATGTGGACTGATAGACTTGGATTTATTGCAGCTAAAGCAACTTTAAAAAAATTAAAACAATTTAAAATTAATACAATAATTTCAAACTACGGAAATAAAATAAAGAAAGGATGGATTAATATCTCAAAAAAAAACAAAGTTAAAATTTCCATAAGCGGACAAGATGCAATTCCATATTTAAAATTTGATTATCCAAATAATCTTGAAATTCTTACATATTTTACACAAGAGATGCTTAAAAAAGGTTTTTTAGCTGGTGGTCAGGTGGCAACAAGTTTTGCATATAATGATAAAATTATTAATAAATATTTAAAAGAAGTTGATAAAGTATTCAGCAAAATTAAAGTTTGTTTAAAAAATGGTAAATTTCCTTTAAAGGGAGAAATTAAACATTCAACATTTAAAAGACTAACAGGATAATTAACATATGATTTTATCCAAAAAAAAAAATATCATTGTATTTGGATCATCTGGATTAATTGGTTCTACTTTAAAAAAAAACTTGAAGTATGATTTTAATATAATCAATTTAGACAAAATTAAGCAAAATGTTTCTGATATCAATATTGATGCTAGTAAATTCACACAAAGTCAAAAAAAAATTGATAAATTAATTAAACAATATAAAAAAATTGATGCCGTAATAATTTGTATTTATCCTAAAACTAATAAAAAAAAGAATTCTAAAACTCTAAAAGCACATTATAAAGATTTTTCGTTAGAGTTTAATACACATTTAGAACCTTATTATAATTTAAACAAAATTTTTGTCGATTATTTTAAAAGACACGGAGGTGGTTCTATAATTAATTTTGCTTCAATTTATGGATCTAGCTTACCTAAATTTGAAATTTATAAAAATACACAAATGATTATGCCCATGTATTACGCTCTAGCTAAATCATCTATAATTATGATGACAAAATTTCTCGCAAAAGAATTTCTTAAATCAAAAGTGAGAATTAATTCAATTAGTCCAGGAGGAATTTTTGATTATCAAAATAAAACTTTTCTTAAAAGATATAGTAATTTTTGTGCTTATAAAAAATTATTAGACTCATCTGATTTAGTTGGATTAGTTGAGTTTTTAATCTCAGACACATCAAAAAAAATAACAGGACAAGATTTTGTAATTGATGATGGTTTTACATTATAAGAATGCTAATTTTTTTAAAAAAAATTAAAAATTTATTAGATAAAAAATTTCAAATTAAATTCTTTTTCTACTTTTTTATAACAATAACTATTATGTTATTAGAAGTTTTAGGAATTGCTATATTATTTCCTATAGTAAAAATTGTAACTACTGGAGAAATTCCATTTAAAGAAATTGTCCCTATTAGAGAAGAGAATTTTTTACCAGCGCTTTCAATTCTTTTACTGGTAATTTTTATAACTAAAAATTTATTGTTGGTTTATTTAAATTATTGGCAATATAAATTTTTAGGAAATATACAACTTGATTTAGCTTCTAAGTTAATAAGTAATTATTTAAAAATGCCTTACAAATTCTTTATAAACAGTAATACAACTATAATGGTAAAAAATATTGATGAAAGTCAAAACTTTACCACTTATCTGAACGCAATATTGAATATTGTTTTAGAAACTATAATAATAATAGCTATTTTAATTTTGCTATTAAAGATAAATTTTACTTTTACAATTTTAGCAGCTCTATTTACTCTTTTAATTTCTTTTATTTTTTATTCTACTACGAAATTAAAATTAGTTCGTTGGTCAAAAGAAAGAATGTCTATTAGTAGAAAATTTTTGAAAGAGATTCTTGAAACATTAAACAGTGTTAGAGAGATTAAAACTTATAAAAAAGAAAATATTTTCGTCGATTTAAATAATCAAAATTTGTCTGATCAAATAAAAATTGCTATTAAAACAAATATGTTAAAGATTCTTCCTAGATCAATCTATGAGGTAAGTTTTATTTTTTTAATTTGTATGTTTCTATTATATTTAAGTTTTTCTAATATTCTATTGATTAATATACTTCCAACATTATCTTTATTCATTGCTGCAGGCATAAAACTTATCCCATCAGGAAATAAAATTCTTAGTCAGTATCAAATAGCAAGAATGTGTAAACTTTCCATAGAGGTTTTAAACAAAGAACTTAAAAAGCAATTATCAATAGAAAAAAAAATATCAGATAACAAGAAAAAAATTATAGATTTAGATTTGAAGAATCTTAAAATTAAAGATCTTAACTTTTCTTATGATAATAAAAAAATTTTTGAAAACTTAAACTTAGAATTTAAAAAAGGAAAAATTTATGGAATTATTGGACCTAGTGGTTCAGGGAAAACTACATTAGCAAATCTAATTCTTGGTTTACTAAACCAGCAAAGTGGTGAAATATTGATTAATGATAATTATAAATTGGAAGAAATAGAAAATAGTTTTCAATCTTTTTTACCACAAAAAATATTTATGTTAGATAATACGATTAAAGCCAATATAGTTTTTGATCCTAACCAAAAAGAAATCAATGAAGACACATTAAACAATGTAATTAAAACATCAAAACTCGGGGAATTCATAGAAAGTTTGAAGCTTAAAACAGATGAAAGAGTGGGAGAAAATGCAACTAAATTATCTGGCGGACAAATGCAAAGATTGGCAATAGCTAGAGCTATTTATCATGACTCACAATTAATCATTTTTGATGAACCAACGTCATCTCTCGATAAAGAAAATGAAGAAAAAATTTTTGAGAGTATTAGTTCATTAAAACAAAATAAGATTTTGATAATAATTTCTCATTCAGATGAAGTCTTAAAATATGTTGATCATAAAATTTTAATAGATAATAATCAGGTGATATTTCATTAGAATGAAAAAAATTTATCATATCGACTGCACTCTAAGAGATGGAGGTTATTACAATTCTTGGAATTTTGAAGAAAAAGTAGTTAAAAAATATCTAGAATGTATGAACAATCTTAACATCGATTATGTAGAAATAGGATTCAGGTTTCTTAAAGACTCTCAAAACCTTGGGCAATTTGCGAGTACTACTGAAAAAATTATTTCTAAATATAAAATACCAAAAAAAATGAAATTAGCTGTAATGATAAATATTGGAGAGTTTTCTCTCAAAAAATTAAAATTTGATTTAGATAAAAAATTTACTAGTAGAAGTAGAAGTAAAGTTTCATTAGTAAGGATTGCAACTCATCAAAATGAAATAGATCTTGCAATTGAAGCAGCAAAAATATTAAAAAAAAAAGGTTATCTAACAGCAATTAATCTTATGCAAATTTCGGAAATTAATCTCGATAAAATAAAAAAAATTTGTGGTAAACTTAAAAAAAATTTTTTAGATTTTTTTTATTTTGCTGATAGCCTAGGTTCTTTAACAGATAGCCAAACTAAAGCAATTTGTTTAACCATAAAGAAAAATTGGAGAGGGCCTTTCGGAATACATGCACATGATAATACTGAAATTGCTTTATTTAATACTATTGTATCTCTACAAAATGGGGCTTCATTTGCAGACTCTACTGTTTTGGGAATGGGTAGAGGCCCTGGAAACGTCAAGACAGAACTTTTATGTTCGTACCTCAATTCTATAAGGGTAAAAAAATATAATTTAGTTTTCTTAACTGATATTGTTGATAAGTATTTTTCAGATTTAAAAAAAAAATATGGATGGGGAACAAATCTTTATTATTATTTGTCTGCAAAATATAAAATTCACCCTACCTACATTCAATATATGCTGGCTGACAAAAGATATGAAGATAACGAAATTATTTTGGCTATTGAAAATCTTAAAAAACAAAAAAGCAAAATTTATAATCCTGATATTTTAAAAAATTCTAAAAATTTTTTCAAAAATAATTATTCAAAAAATGTATATTCAAATAATTTTAGGAACAAGAAAATATTAATTCTAGCAAATGGTAATTCATTAAATATTTATAAAAATAAGATTAACAATTTTATTAGAAAATATAATCCTATTATAATTTCACTAAATAATATCCAAAGTTATAATATTAAAAAGAAAATCAATTATATAGCCATTTGTCATCCAACACGAATTATGTCAGAGATTAAATCAATTAATAAAAATATTAAATTGATAACACCATTTTCGAGTTTGCAAAAAGAATTACAAATTATATTAAAAAACCACAAAATGATAAATTATGGACTTATTATTGATAAAAAAGACAATAAAATGTTAAATGATTACTGTGTTTTAGATAAACCATTAGTATTACCTTATGTTTTATCTTTTTTGATAATTTCTAATGTAAAATCTATAAATTTTGCAGGGTTAGATGGATATGAAAATAACTCTATTATGAGAAAGGAACATAATAAAATTCTTGATAAATTTAAAAAAATGAACCCAGAGAAAATTTTTAAGTTTTTAACACCGACCAAATATAAGATTTAAAAAAATATCTTATTTTTTAAGAGCAAAATTTAAGATCTTTTCAGATCTTTTTTCCCAAGTATATTTTTTTACTGTTTTAAATGAATTTTTTTTTAGTTTGTTAAATTTTTTTTTATTATTTAGGACATAATTAATCTTATTAATCCATTTTGTCTTATTCTCAGGTTCAATAATAAGTGAATTAAAATTATTAATTAGTATGTGTTTATAAGCTTCATTATGAGAAGCAAAAATAATTTTTTTTGCAGCTAGATACTCAAACATTTTAAGCGGAGAAATATAATCTTGAACATCAATACCTCTCATTAATACACCAGCTTTTTTTGGATATGGCATTAAAAGAAATTCTGCAGATTTAAGTACAGATGGTATTTTACTATATTCTATAAAATCGTTAACTATTAGGTTTTTAATCATTTTCCTTTTAGGGTTTAGGCTTTTTGGAAAAGTATCTAAATTTCCATACAAAAAAAATTTATAATTTCTAAAATGTGCAGCCAATTCTAAAATTAATTCAATACCTTTGCCTTTAATGAGACTACCCGTATAGACAAATTTGTTTTTAATCGTTTTATTTTTTATGTTGTTAAAATCTTTAAGGTTTATAGCATCATCCAGAATAATAAAATTTTTCTTTAACTTAAAAAAACTATTTAAATTTCTATGTATGAATATAAATTTTAAATTTTTTTTGTTTTTTTTAAGAAATAAAAAAAATATTTTTTTTGTTAATCCTGTTAACTCAGTATGAATTTCTAGAATATTCTTTAAACCATAAAATGCTAAAATAGTACTTGTTATTATATTTCTTGATATAATTATTTTGTAATTATTTTTTTTTATTAATTTAAGCGTTTTATATGCATTAATAATTCTAAAAAAAAAATTTCCTACTTTAAAATTATTTAATGAAATAATATTTATATTATTCTTTAAGTTGTAATTTCTTTTTAAAACTTTCCACTTTTCAGAATTATGATTTACAACTAAATCCACCTCTTTTTGTTCAGAAAATGCCTCACACATTTTCATTACATGAACTGCATAAGCCGATTTGTTTGGAAGTGATACATCACTTACATAGAGTAATTTTTCCATTATTTAGTATGTCAAATAATCTTTTAGTTTTGATTTAATATACTGCAAATTTTTTTCACCAATTTCTTTCTCTACGTCATTTACATTTGTTAAACTTTTTTTAATATTAAATGAAGTGTTTTGAGATTCTAAATTTAAAAAATCAAATATTTTTTTTGAGGTTGAATGATGATTGATAATGAAGTCCTCAAATTTTACAATTAAAGTATTATTCTTATTTAGTTCAATTTGTATAATTTTATCGTAAATAAATTTGTACCATTCAACAAATTTTATTAAATCCATACCCTGGTAAGCTTGAGCAATATTTTGTTTTTTTAATTTCATAAGTGTATGAAAAGTTCCTCTTGGGTCTCTAACAGTTAAAATACATTTTGAGTTAGAGAAATATTTTAAATTTTCATTTAGATTAAATATATTAACACCTTGATCAATTATGGCTATTTTATTATCTATTTTATCATTTGAATAAAATAATATGTCTTCTATGAATTTTTTTGAAATATTAACAAAATTACTTTTCTCAATAGGTAATATCATTTTATATAAATTAATATTTTCAATTTTTTTTTTTAAGACGATACTCGAAAAATAAAAAATAATTTTATCTATTAGATTTAAGTTAAATTTTTGAAACCGTGGCATTCCATTATAGCTTAGATAAATAATCTCACTTAAATATTTTTTATAAATATTTTTAAATTCTTTTGGATAGGTTTTTTGATTTTGTCGATTCTTAAATTTTGTAAGTTTTTTACAAAATTGATTAAATTTAGCATAACAATCAGATGAATTATTAATGCTAAAATTATCATAAAAATTTTTTTCTAAGTTATTTATCCCCGAAGGATCATTTACAATCCTAAATTCCTCATCTTTAAATGGGATAAAAGTGTCATTTCTAGCTTTCAGAAAATCTAATACAGCGCCACTACCACTACATCCTGGACCAGCTATAAGTATTTTTTTCATTTTTTAATTACATAAATTAAGTTTAAGACAATATCAATTTATATAACATTTATATTTAGGCATTATTAAGATATTAGTGATTAACAATTCATAATGAAACTATATATAATAAGTATCTGTATGATTCTAGGTTATCTAAAATGAGAATTTGTTATATCTCTAATTCAGCTGCACCTTCTAAAAATGCCAGTAGTCTTCAAACTGCAAAGCTTTGTGAGGCAATTTCTAAAATTGGTCATAAAGTAAATTTGATTTTACCAAATACAGGTGAATTAGATAAAAATTACTTTAATTTTTATAATATTAAATATAAATTTAAAATTACAAGGTTAAATTACTTCAATAAATTTCCAAAAGGCATTAACTATTATCTCTATAGTTTTTTTTCCATATTGTTTTCAGATTATAAAAAAAAGGATTTATTTATTACTAGAAATTTTTTTACTTCGTTTTTACTTTGTTTTTTAAAAAAAAAACATGTTTTTGAGATACATGATGATATTTCAATTGAAGGTCGTTTAGTAAAATTTTTAGTTAAAAAGCTTAAGATTTTAAATAATGACTCAATATTAAAAATTATAACGACCACCAGATCTTTAAAAACTAGATATATAAAATATGGAGTTAAAAAAGAAAAAATTGTTGTTTTACATAATGCCTCATCATTTAAATCTAAAATGAAAAAATATTATTTAAACCCAAAAAAATTAAATATTGGATATTTTGGATCAATATATAATTCCAGAGGTATAGAAATGATAATTAGGATTTCTGAAATTGATAGGAAAAATGACTATTTTGTATACGGTGGGTCAAAAGAACAAATTTTAGATATTAAAAAAAACTTAAAAAATAAGAATATTTATTTTTATCCTCATATCCCATATTCAATGGTCTATAAAAAATTATTAAATATTGATGTATGCATATTACCTTACACATCTAAAATAACTGTATCTGGTAACGTAGGAGATATTTCGAAATATACATCACCATTAAAGTTATTTGATTACATGAAACTAGGAAAATTAATTTTATGCTCAAATCTTAAAGTGTTAAATGAAGTGCTTCATCACAAGGAAAATTGTATTTTGATAAATAATTACAAAGATGAAAAAGAATGGCTTAAACAAATTAATGAAATAAGCAAAAATATTAAAAGATATTATAAGATTAGAAAATCAGCATTCGAGTATGCTAAAAAATATGACGTGATTTGGAGAACATCTAAGCTTTTATCTTTTTAAATTCATTAGAAGGACACATTTGTTTGTAAATTATTTAAATTATAATAAACAAAAATATTAATGAGAAAAAAAATATATTACTGGTCTCCTTGTTTAAATCAGGTTGGAACTGTTATATCAACAATTAATTCTGTTAATGCAATTAATCAATACAGCAAAATATATGAGGCCTATATAATTAACTCATGTGGTGAGTGGAATAAATACCAAGACCAATTTGAAAAAAATTCAGTCAAAGTGATAAATCTCACTTTTAATTATTTTAATTTTTTACCTAAAAAAGGATTTTTAGGAAGCAGGATCTCATATTTAATTATATTTTTTATTTCATTTATACCTCTCCTTATCCTATTGAAAAGGGACAAGCCAAAAGTAATTATTTTACACTTAATTACATCTCTTCCTTTAGTATTATTGAATTTTTTTAAATTTGAAACAGAATTTATTCTAAGAATTTCAGGTTATCCAAAACTTAATTTATTAAGAAAGTTTTTTTGGTCAAAAATTGAAAAAAAAATAAAGCTAATTACTTGTCCTACTAAAGATTTAGAATTAGAATTAGCTTTTAAAAAAATATTTACTCAAAAAAAACTGAAATTTCTCCCTGATGCAATTTTAAGCTCTAAAAAATTACTTTTATCTAGAAAAGAATATAAGATTAATTCAAATTTTGAAAATTCAAAAAAAATTATTTTAAGTGCTGGTAGATTAACAAAACAAAAAAATTTTTCTTATCTTATTGATGAATTTAAAAAGTTTAACGAAATTAATAATGATTATTGTCTCTATATAATCGGTGAAGGAGAAGAAAGAAAAAATCTAGAAATAAAAATACTCAAAAATAAACTGGAAAAAAAAGTTTATTTGTTAGGCCATAAAGAAAATATCGCCGCTTATATGAAAAAAAGTGAGATATTTATTTTAAGTTCTCTTTGGGAAGAAGTAGGTTTTGTTATGGTAGAAGCTGCAATTAATAATTCTTATTTAATATGTAGTGATTGTCCAAATGGTCCATCAGAATTTTTAAATTATGGCAAAAATGGAATTTTATTTAAAAATAATGTATCTAACCAATTATATGAAAAGTTAATAGATTTTCAAAAACTTGAAGCAGATAAAAAATATAAAGATAAAGTGATTTTAAAAAACAATGCTTTGAAATATTCAAAGTTTAGACATTATTTAAAAATAAGTGAAATTCTAAATTAATTTAAATGTATAAAGCAAGCATTATAATTCCATATTTTAGAAAAAAACTTTTTATTAAAGAAACAATAAATTCAATATTACGTCAAACTTATAAAAATTTTGAAGTAATATTTATTTATGATGATGAAGATAAAAGTGATTTATATTTCATAAAAAAATTAATAAAAAAGGATAAAAGGTTTAAATTTATTATTAATAAAAAAAACTTAGGAGCGGGAGAGTCAAGAAATAAAGGTATTAAAAATGCAAAAGGTAAATATATTTGCTTCATTGATGCTGATGATATTTGGAATAAAAATAAATTAGAGCTGCAGATAAATTTCATGAGAAAAAAAAATATTTCATTTTCTCATTCGACTTACAAGATTATAGACAAAGATAACAAAGTAAAAGGTATAAGGATTGCTGAAAATTATGATAATTTTTTAAAACTTAGTAAGTCATGTAATATTGGATTATCCTCAGTAATTTTCGAAAAAAAGATATTGAAAAGTAAGTTGAAATTTCCAAAGATTAAAACAAAGGAAGATTTTGTATTATGGTTAAGAATTTTAAAAAACGGTACAAAGATATATGCTTTTAAAAAAAACTTAGTCAAATGGCGAAGATCTAAAAATTCTTTATCTTCATCATCATTTCAAAAAATAAAAGATGGTTTCAAAGTTTATAATTATTACTTAAATTATAATTTTATAAAATCATTTTACTATCTTTTTATACTTTCGTTTAACTATTTTAAAAAATCAGTATTTAATTAATGATAGTTTTTTTTATTTATCTAATTATTATTTTTTTAATAAATTCTAGTGTTAGCAAATATCAAATTATTTTAAGTAATTCAGGTTTAAAACATCAATCTTTTGTTAATAGATCAATACCATTAACTGGAGGAATTTTTTTTTTATTGCCAGTTCTTTACCTGTTTTTACCAAATTACTATTTTTTTTGTTATACTTTTGTTGCTTTATTCATTTTAGGTCTATTATCTGATTTAAATATTTTTACCTCTCCCCAAAAAAGATTTCTGTTGCAATGCTTAGTTATACTAATTTTCTCATTTGTAAGTAATCTTGAAGTTACTCCCACAAAAATTATTTTCTTAGATAATTTACTTCAAAATAATTACTGGGGATATATTTTCACGTCTTTTTGCTTAATGATTTTGATTAATGGCTCAAATTTTATTGATGGACTGAATGGTCTATTACTTGGATATTTTTCACTTATAATATTATTTATATTTAAACTAGATTTACTCTCTTCATTTAACTTTATAGAAGATAGACAGATATATTTTATTTTAGTTATCCTATTTATCTTAGGTTTAAATTTTTTTAATAAATTATTTTTAGGTGATAGTGGTGCTTACTCATTGAGTTTTTTGATTGGATTCTTATTAATAAAAATTTATGATTTTAATCAATATATATCGCCTTATTTTATAATAGTATTGCTTTGGTATCCATGTTTTGAAAATTTATTTTCAATTTTAAGAAAAATATATAATAAGAAAAACAACCCATTAGAGCCTGATACTGAACATTTGCATCATAAATTATTTATTTATTGCAAAACAAAATTTAAAATTGGTAGCTTACAGTCTAATATTCTATCAAGTTTAATAATTATTTTTTTTAATTTTATAATTTTTTATTTTGCATCAAAAGAAATTTCGCACACAATTTATCAACTTTGCTTAATAGGATTTGCAATTATGGTTTATCTAGTAACTTATATTTCTATTAACAAAATAACTAAAAAGAATAGTCCTAAGTAACCTTAAAAAAAAGTTTAATCATTCCAAATAATATTCTAAAACCATCTTTAAAAGCATTTGGTTTTTTTATACCCCCTATTCTTGCTCTTTCATTAGATTTTGAGGTAACTAATTTAAAACCATTTCTACTTGCCTTAATTGGTAATTCGACACAAAATACAAAATCTTTACTTTTTAAATTTAAACTTTTTGTTTTTTGAGTTTTACCTAAAACAAATGTGTATAAAACATCAGTAATACAAAGTCTAAAAAAAATATTTCCAATTTTAGTAAAAATAAAATTACCTATGATTGTGATTAATGTATCATCTTCACTTGAGCATTTTTTTTCATATCTACTGGCAAATACTAAATCTGCATTTTCTCTTTTTAATATTTCTATCATATTATTTATCTCAGAGGGATTGAACGAACCATCAGCATTAAAAATACAGAACAATTCATCTTTAACATGATTAATTCCTTGAATTAAAGCATCTCCATAACCTTTGTTTTTCTGATAAAGAATTTCACAGTTTTTGTTACGTATTGTTTCTATAGTCTCTAAATCTTCCTTTTCTAATATAATGACTATCTTAAAATTGTAAGGTTCTAGTTCATCAAGTACTTTTGATAAAGACTCTTTTTCTTTTTTAGCAGGTATAATTAAAGTTAAATTTTTCATTTAAGTTTTATACATTAGTTGTTAAGA
>TARA_B100001057_G_scaffold231191_2_pt1 | contig 24911 bp, 31 predicted proteins | sample TARA_B100001057 | Tara Oceans TARA_B100001057 (sample SAMEA2621839) | marine metagenome | biome: marine biome (ENVO:00000447); feature: surface water layer (ENVO:00002042); material: "saline water (ENVO:00002010), including plankton (ENVO:xxxxxxxx)" | depth 5 m
ATTCAAGTTGATTAAGGAACGATAATTTACTTTTATCTAACTTCATTCTTAAAACATCTACCCCATTTATTTAAAACAGGGTAGATAATATCAATCAAAATTATTTAGTTAGAGTGCCAACAATATGAGATATGATTTTGTATGGATCTGCATTTGAAGCAGGTCTTCTATCTTCAAGATAACCATTCCAATCATGCTCAACTGTGTATACAGGTATTCTTATACTAGCACCTCTGTCACTAACTCCATAAGAGAAAGTATCAATACTTTGTGTTTCATGAAGACCAGTTAACCTCATATCGTTATCAGATCCGTATACAGATATACCATCTGCATGTACTTCACCTAACTTATCACACATTGAGTTAAAAAGTTCTTCGCTTCCTGCAGACCTCATGGCTTCGTTTGAAAAGTTAGTATGCATTCCAGAACCATTCCAATCACCAGTTTTTGGTTTAGGATGTATGTTTACACCAACACCAAATTCTTCAGCAATCTTATATAGCATATAGCGACTTACCCATAAATCATCAGCAGCCTTAATGCCTTTACCGAAACACTGATATTCCCATTGACCTATTGCAACTTCAGCATTAGTTCCAGTTAATTCAATTCCAAGATCTAAGCAAGCTAAAAGATGAGCATCGGAGATTTCTCTTCCAGAAACATTTCCAGCACCAACTGCACAATAATATGGACCTTGAGGTACTGGCTCACCATTTTCCCAACCTAGTGGTTCACCTGTTTCAGGATCTGTAAAAAAGTATTCTTGCTCAAATCCAAACCACCATTCGTCAGTGACGACTTCTGCTGCTGCAGCTCTAAAGTTTGATGGATGAGTTGTATGGTCAGCAGCTTGAACTTGTGTCATAACAAGATCATGACCATTTGGATTTTCGTATGTTTGAACGGGTAAAAGTAAGCAATCTGAACTACCGCCTTCTGCTTGTTCTGTTGAAGATCCATCAAATGACCAATCAGGCGGACTTTCATCCTTGGTAGCTTTGACTTTGCTTCTCATTGATGGCTCAGGCTTGTATCCATCGAGCCAAATATATTCGTAAGTTTTCATTAAATTCTCCTCGTGTTAAAAAATGTTAAAAATGCTTTATTTAATTAAATCGCACTAATATTGATATTATTATGCATTTTTTCTGTGCGAAATAAAGTTTTTTGCTCAATTTAATTACATTTATTAAATATTAAGAAAATTTCTTATTTTATTCAGTTTTTTACTAAGTGATATATATGAATGGTCTCCACCAAATGTAATATCAATGTTAGATCCATAATAATATGAACATGTATTTTTATAACTTAACACTTCATCGTTTGACTCTAATAGTATTAGGGTATTTCTTTGATTTTTATATTTTTTATAAGATATTGTTCTTAAATATTTTATATCTTCATCAGTAATATAGAACTCCTCACCTGTAGAAAAATTTTTGTTTTTTCCTAAGTAAATATCAAAACCTACAAGAGGATAGATTGCTGGATTAATTAGAACAGCCTTGGCCTTAAGCTTGGTTGCAAAGTATGACGCGTAATATCCACCCAGAGAACTTCCCATCATACAAATTTCAAACTTACTATATCTCTCAATTAACATCTCAATTTGAGAGATTGTTTCTGAAAAGTTATTACTTAGATCAGGAGCAATAATTTTTGCATTTGTAATTTCATTAGAAAAGAATTTTTTTAGTATTTTAACTTTATCTGACTTTGAAGATGAGGCGAATCCATGAAAATATAAAATTATGGCTTTCAATTTATATTTTCAAACTAGTATCAATTCCTGAGGCTAAAATAGATTCCAGCCACTCAGTTAGAAATCTATTTTGTTGTATTTTTTCATCTTTAGATTGAATAAAAGAATTTTTTAGAAAGAATGGTATTGGTTTTTCTCCTTGATAAGAAATAACCTCTGCAAGCTTTGCATCAAGACAAACCTGAAAACGCAAAGTAAAATTATTGATGCCTTTCATTTTAGATGAAGTCTGCTTAGCCTCAATTATTAAAGTATGTTTAGATTTTTGTAATATCTTAAAAATTACTTTATTGTGGCTTAAGTCATTATTTACAGTTTCATACTCATAATTATCATTATCAAAGTTTATTAAGATTTTTTTTAAACGCAGAAAATTTGCTTCACATATTGATAATTGATGACTTGTCTTAGGTAAGTTTTTTAGCATCATTTAATTTTATATTCTTTTTTAAATGGAGTATATCTGTTGCAAGCTTCTATATATCTGTTAATTTCCTTCTCTTCTTTGTTGCAGAAATCTAAAATTGCACCTCTAAGATCTTCTTTATGTATGTAATGATAAGAACTTGATTTTTGTGGCTCGAAACCTCTTCGTATTTTATGCTCGCCCTGTACACCAGGATCAAAAGTGTCAATTTTATTTTTTATACAATATTCTATCCCTTGATAATAACAACATTCAAAATGAAGTGAGTCAATATTGTAACTAGAGCCCCAATGCCTGCCATATAAAGTTTTCTTACTTTTGAAACACAAAGATCCAGCTATTTTTTTATTTTTATGAACAGCAAAAAAAATTACAGGCTTCAAAATTGACTTATTTTTATGAACGCCTTCAAAAAATTTCTTATTTAAATAAGGCATTTGCATTCGTTGATGATATGTACTTTTATAAAAATCATAGAAAATTTCCCAATCCTCCTTTGTAATATTGTCGAGGTCTTTTATCTCAAAAGTTATTCCAAGATCTTTTATTTTTTTTCTTTCAGATTTGATATTTTTTCTTTGTCTTGACTTGAAAACATTAAGATAGTCGTCAAAACAGCTATAGTTTTTATTTTGCCAAATAAATTTATATCCGTAACGTTCAATAAAGTCATTTTCTTTCAACTTATTTCCAAGATCTTTATCAGGAAAAAGTATATGCCAAGTCTCGATATCCTTGTCATCCATAAAAGATTTAGTTTTATCAATAAAGTCTAATGAAAATTCTTTTTGTAAAAACTTTTTTGTTTCACATGGTGTAAAGGGTACAGCAGTCAAAAGTTTAGGATAATACTCCCTTCCTGCTCTAGATAAAGCATATGACCAAGAATGATCGAAAACAAACTCTCCTTGGCTATTATTTTTAATATATAAAGGCATAAAACCCTTTAAGGTTTTATTAAAAGATATTAAATGATTGGGTTGCCAGCCATTTTTAATAGATACGCTTTCTGAATTTTCCAAAGAATCTAAAAAAGAATACTGTATAAAAGGATTATCGTCATTTTTGATTAATTTTTGATAATCCAACTCTTTCAATGATGAAATTTTTTGAATGAATTTTAGGTTTTCCATTTCGAATTAAATAATAATTTCAAAATAAAAGCTTATTACCGCAACAAGGCCAATCCAATTATTTATTTTAAAGGCCTCTAAAAACTTGCATTGATTTATCAATTTCTTTTGCAAAACAAGCAACAAAATTAAGACGATCAATGTAATGATAAAATAAAAAGAAAATGAATTTATCAAAGCAACTAAAGTCAACATGAAATAAAAAAATATTTGAAGATATTGACATATTTTTATTGAATTTGTACCCCACAATATTGCTGTAGATTTAACACCAATCTTTATATCATCTTCTTTATCCTGAAAAGCGTAAATAGTGTCGAAGCTAACTATCCATGCAATTATTCCAACATATAACAATAAAATAGATACTGTAAATGTATCTGAAACTAAAGAGTAAGAAATAATTGATCCTGAGCCAAATGTAATTCCTAGAATTATTTGAGGAGCAACAAAAAATCTTTTAGTCAAAGGATACAACACAATAAGAAGAGCAAAAAACATAGACATTTTTATTGTGAAAGGGTTTGTAAACAAAAGAATCAATATAGATAGAAAACTTAACAAGAAAAAAAATCTCCAAGCAGACTGAAGAGTAACAGCACCACTTGCTAGGGGCCTACCGACCGTTCTTTTTACTAATTTATCAATTTTAAAATCGCTTATGTCATTAATTACGCACCCACAAGACCTAACTAGTATTGATCCAATTATGACTATAAAGAATTCTTCAAAACCTATATTTGAATTAAATCCAGAGATTAGTAAGCCAAGAAGCGATGGCCATAATAAAAGATAAATGCCTATAGGTTTATCAAGTCTGGCGAGCTCAACATAAGGTCTTATATTTTGATACATAATTTAATTAACTAGGAAAACTTCCATTACAGAAATTGGTAAATTCTTTACACTATATTTTGTTTTTCTTCCCCAAAATATTTCTTTATTTACTATAAACTTAGAAAATAAAACTTCAATTTTTTTAAAGATTTCTTTTTCAAACAAGATATCTCCAAGAGGAGTTGACCCCAAAGAACCGAGTTTAGACAATCCGTGCTCGATCGTAATTTCTGGAATTAAAGACCTTGCAAAAACTTTAGGAACATTATCTGCCATTAAAATAACTTCCCTGACTTTCACACATCCTGAAATATTTCCAAGAAAGTCCTCGTCAGAGCTATCAATATTTGAAACTTCATCTTTAAGAAGCTTTAAGTTGAATTTATTTTTTAACTTTATCCTTTCAGTGATTGGTCCATCTTCAAGTAACCATGATCTAATTGTTTCGTTTTGAAGTTCATTATTCATTACTTCAAATTTTTTCCAAGATGATATTTGTTCAGGCTTCATTAATTAAATAGTATAAATCTGATATTATAATCTTCGATGTTTTTATACCAAACAACTTATCTTTAATATTTTATGAATTACAAAAAATGGGAATGCATAGTTTGTGGATTAATCTATGACGAAGAGTTAGGTTGGCCAGATGATGGCATTGAACCAGGAACAAAATGGGAGGATGTGCCAGACGATTGGTTATGTCCGGAATGCGGAGTTGGTAAAGAAGACTTTGAAATGATTGAGATTACATGATTGAAACACCAAAAAATTTAACTAAGAATATTCTTTTGGGTATGTTTTTTGGGCTGCTGTTTGGAGCAGTTATATTTTATTTGGATCCACTGCCAGAATACCTTACTTTTCTTATAGGGACATATTTATTTAATCTTGGCGGTGATATTTTTATTAATCTTCTGAAACTTATGATCGTTCCTCTGGTATTCTTTTCTTTGGTGACTGGGATTTCATCTTTAGGATCTTTGAAAAGTCTTGGTAATATCACTCTAAAAACAATTGGCCTTTATCTTACAACAACAACAATAGCTGTAAGCTTGTCTTTGTTGGTTGGTTCTATTTTTAGGCCTGGATCAGGGTATTCAAGTGATCTTAGCGTTTCTCCAGATTCTCTTCCTGAAGGCCAAGGAACTTACGAAACTATTTTAGGAATATTTCCATCAAATATAATCCAAGCAATGGCTGATAATCAAATGTTGGCGATAGTATTTTTTAGCATTATTTTTGGATTAGCTTTGAATAAAACTAATCATCTTACGGACAACATAAGCAAGGCATTTGAAAAATTAAATATTGTATTTATGCAGCTGGTCATTATGATTATTTCATTTGCGCCTATTGGAGTTTTTTGTTTAATAGGTAAATTTGTAATTTCTGATGGATTGAATGTTTTTCAAGAAGCATTTATGTATGTAATTCTTTTAATTTCAGTACTAATTTTACATACATTTTTAACATACTCTTTAATGTTAAAGTTTTTTACTAATCTAAGCGTAGTAACTTTTTTTAAGAAGATGAAAGATGTTGCAATATTTGCATTTTCAACTTCATCAAGCGCAGCAACAATTCCAGTTACACTAAATACTGTTGAAAATAATCTTGGTGTGAACAAAAACGTTGCATCTTTCGTTGTACCAGTTGGAGCAACTATTAATATGGATGGAACGGCAATCATGCAAGGTATGGCTACAATTTTTATTGCTCAGATGTCAGGTATTGAGCTTACTTTGGTTGAATATGTTCAAGTTGTTATTTTGGCTGTTGCTACTTCGATTGGTACTGCTGCAGTCCCATCTGCAGGGACAATAACTCTCATTATTATTCTTCAGCAATTTGGATTGCCTTTAGAAGCTATTGGGATAATTCTGGCCGTAGATAGAATTTTGGATATGATAAGGACCTCAGTAAATGTTTGCGGAGATGCAGCCGTGTCATGTATAGTTGCATCATCTGAAGAGGAATTAGATAAACAAATTTTTAATAGTTAATAGGGGATAGTATGGAAAGTTTTATTATAGGTCCAATGACTCCATGGGGGCCATTTGTAACTGGTTTTGTTGGGCTCGCTTTTGCTTTTATTCTGTATGGTTTGATAATGAAATATCCTGCAGGAAAAGATTCAGTTGTTAAAATTGGTGACCAGATACATTTGGGTGCAAAAGTATTTATGTTTACCGAGTACAAAATACTTGCCCCAGTAGTTTTAGTTCTTGTCATAGCATGTGGTTTTTCACCTTTGGGGTGGTTTACAGCAATAGCTATTGCTGTTGGCGCACTATCATCTGCTATTGCTGGTTTTATCGGAATGTATTCTGCGACTCAAGCAAATGTTAGGACAGCTACTGCTGCAGAAAACTCTGGAGCTGAACAGGCATTGTCTATCTCATTTTTTGGTGGATCAATAATGGGATTATGTGTTGCTTCAATGGGGTTAGTTGGATTAGGTGGATTATATTTTTATTTCTCAGGAGTAATGGATGACCCAGACAAAATAGCAAAAGCTCTTGAAGGTTTTGGAGTTGGCGCATCTGCAGTCGCATTATTTTCAAGGGTTGGTGGCGGAATTTTTACTAAAAGCGCTGACGTAGGAGCAGACCTTGTTGGAAAGATTGAGGCTGGTATTCCTGAAGATGATCCAAGAAATCCAGGTGTAATTGCTGATAATGTTGGAGATAATGTAGGAGATATTGCTGGAATGGGTTCAGATATCTTTGAGTCATATTGTGGGGCAATGATAGCTTCCATAGCAATAGCTGCATCAGTTGGCAATACTGATTTAATGTTCTTGCCTCTTTGGCTTGCTGCCTTAGGTTTATTTTGCTCTCTAATTGGTATTGGTATTGTTAGAACTCAAGTATCAAGATCTCCATCTGTTGCATTAAGATTAGGAACTTTTTTTTCACCAATAGTATTTCTTATTATCGCCGGAATGAGTATATCTATGTCACCAAATATAGAAATGAGTGTATTTTATTCTGTTTTAACTGGAGCTGTTGGAGGAATCCTAATTGGCCTAATTACTGAATACTATACTGGAGGATCGACAGAGAATTCTCCTGTTGGAAAGATCGCAAAATCTGGTGAAACTGGTCCTGCCACAGTAATGATTACTGGTCTAAGTGTTGGAATGCAATCAGTTGTAATGCCTTTATTTGTAATAGCTGCAATTATTGGACTCTCAACAAATTTTTCCGGTTTATATGGAGTAGGTATAGCTGCTGTTGGAATGTTATCAACTGTTGGCATTACTATGGCAATTGATGCTTATGGTCCTGTAGCAGACAATGCTGGTGGAATTGCTGAAATGAGTGGTATGGAACCAGAGGTAAGAGAAATTACTGATTCTTTAGATGAATTAGGTAATACAACTGCTGCAATAGGAAAAGGTTTTGCAATTGGTGCAGCTGCATTAGCAGCTCTCGCTATAATTGCTGCATATATGCTTGCTACTGGAATTGAGTATCTCTCGTTAAATGATCCAAGAGTTTTAATGGGTATGTTTATTGGTGGATCAATTCCATTTTTAGTATCTTCAATAACTATGACTGCTGTTGGCGATGCAGCCTTTGAAATGATAGAAGAAATTCGAAGACAATTTAGAGAAATACCTGGTCTATTAGAGGGTACAGCAGAGCCTGATAACGCAAAGTGTGTTGATATAGCTACAAAGGCAGCATTAAACAAAATGCTTCTTCCAGGAGCAATAGCAATTTTGTCGCCAATGTTAGTAGGTTTTATTCTAGGACCAGTTCATCTTGGTGGGATGCTTGCAGGTGCCTTATTAGGCTGTGTGTTGATGGCTTTAATGATGGCTAATGCAGGTGGAGCATGGGATAACGCAAAGAAATTTGTAGAGAAAGGTAACTATGGAGGCAAGGGAACTGATACACATTCAGCTACGGTGGTTGGCGATACTGTTGGTGATCCTTTTAAAGACACCTCAGGCCCTGCAATGAATATATTAATAAATGTTATGGCAATTGTAAGTCTGGTTATAGCACCATTATTAAGCACTTAAATAATTAAAAATATATCTCAGATTTAAAATCTTTTAGATATATTTATTAAATTGGTCAATGAAAAAGAATATTTTAATAATTGGTTATGGAGAAGTTGCTTCGAGACTTTCTGAAATACTTGATTTATCAAAATACAAGGTTATTGGGATATCAAGAAATAATAAAAAAAATTTAGATTGTCACATTTGCTGGGACTGGCTGTCGGATAATTCTTTTAGCCTAGATCCAGATACATTCGATTCTATCATTTTTTTTCCAAAACCTAATTCCATTAACGAAAATGATTATAAAGATGGCTTTTTAAAATCTTCAAATAATATAAATAATCTTATAAAAACAATTTCATATCAAAAGTTTATTTCAATATCATCCACAAGAGTTTATGGACCTTCAAAAAAAGAAATAGTCTCAGAAGATGATATTTTGATTCAGAATGGCTTTAGAACTGAAATCATTCAAGATTATGAAAAAAAGCAATTAAATTATTATCAAGATAAGTTAATCATTTTAAGGTTTGCTGGGTTATATGATCAAAATAAACCACACAATTATAAAAACTCTCTTAGTCGAAATAATGCTGCAAAAATTATCAAGTTCTTTGTTGAGAATGATTTTAAATTTAAATCTTCTGAAATATTTAATTGTTGTGAAGATAAATTAAACTTAAACAAGGAACGTAACATTTCAAATAATAAATTAAAAAAGCTAGGATTTAACTTTTAAAATAGATTTAACTAGTAGAAATCTCAATTGCAAAATACAATATTTAGATGATTAATAGTATGACAGGTTTTGGATCCTCTGAGATGATCCAAAATGATTTTGAAATATATTGTGAAATAAAGAGCATCAATCATAGATTTAACGAAATATCTATTAAGTCAAATGATCTGCCCAATGATCTCGAGGACTATATAAAAAAATCAATTTCTAAAGATAATAAGAGAGGAAAGTTTGAGGTTAGACTGAGATTTAAAATGCCTCAAAAAACATATTATTCGATAGATACCGAGCTTTTAAAAAAATTTAAAACATCACTTGAAAAGAGCACTATAGATTCCAGCAAAATCAAATTTAATGATATAAAAAATGTACCTGGGATTTTTCAGATAAATACGTCCATCAATCTAAACAAAAAACATATTAAGGATGTCTTCAATAATGCATTAGAAGATTTTCATTCATCAAAAGTCTCTGAAGGAAAAAAAATTTGTAAAGTGCTTTTAAAAAAAATCAATTATATAAAAACAACTATTTCAAAAATAAATAAGGCAAGCCAAAAAAATATTCATAAAAGGAAAAGGAAGTATCAGCAAAAAGTTTTAGAAATAATTGATACATTAGATAAAAAAAGATTAGAACAAGAAATTGTTTTGCTTGCCTTGAAACATGATGTAAGTGAAGAAATAGACAGAATTAATTTTCATTGTGAGTCTTTAGTTAAGGAAATAAATCAAAAAAAAACTAGTGGAAAAAAGATAGATTTTATTCTTCAGGAATTATTTAGAGAAGCCAATACTTTAACTGTAAAACTGGATGAATCTAATTTGAAGAGTTATGGACTAGAAATAAAATTAAGTATTGAAGAAATGCGTGAACAAATTCAAAATGTTGAGTGATTTAACAAAAGGAAAATTGATTATTTTTGCAGCTCCCTCAGGTGCCGGTAAATCCTCACTGATAAAAAAAATTGTTGAATCAAGTGATGGAAAGATTGAACTCTCAGTATCTGTTACAACCCGCTCACCACGAGAAGGTGAAGAGCATGGTAGAGATTACTTTTTTGTTACAGATGAAGAATTTAATGCTTTAAAAATAGATAATGCTTTTATAGAGCATGCAACTGTTCATGAGTATCAATATGGTACCCTCAAAACTTTTATTGATGAAAAAACTAACAGTGGTAAAGATATTATTCTTGATATTGATGTTCAAGGATATGAGCAAATAAAAAAATCCTTTGTAGATACAATATCTATATTCATACTGCCTCCATCATTAGAAGAGCTTGAGCAGAGATTAAAAGTTAGAGGCTTAGATTCTGAGAATGTAATAAAAAAAAGACTTGTTAATGCAAAATCAGAACTCATGTACGCAGAGAGTTTTGATCACATTTTAGTGAATGATAATTTTGAGAAGACTATTGAATATTTAAAATTAATAATTTTTGATGAAAAGAAAAGTTACGACTCTAGAAAAAGTAACAATATATTAAAAGATTTATTGGATAAATGAGTTAATAAGAATTAGAATACTCAACCCAGGAGCGTAAAATGGCAAGAATTACAGTAGAAGATTGTTTACAGAAGATACCTAGTAGGTTTGATCTTATATTAATGGCATCTAAGCGTGCAAGACAACTCTCGACAACTAGCAGAGATCCTTTGGTGGAATGGGATAATGATAAACCGACTTTAGTTGCTTTAAGGGAAATTGAAGAAGGTTTACTCGATCAGGAAACATTAGAAAAAACACTTGAAGAAGACGTCTTACTTGACGAATTCTCTGTTCCTTCAAATCCAGAAAACGAAAATATTGGATAAATGATTAAGGAGCGGTTATCTTGAGTGACCATGTCCTGCCAAGCACGTTAGTTAATAACTTTACAGAGGATTATCTACTCAAATTACCATACGATTTTTATAAAAAAACAAAATCATATCTTGATGTCAAAGATCTTAAAAAGATTCAAAAGGCATATACATTTGCATTCTATTCTCATGAAGGTCAAAAGAGAAAAGATGGCTCAAAATATATTTCACACCCTGTAAATGTGGCTAGCATTTTATTGGAACTTAAAATGGATCCTGATTCTATATGTGCTGCATTAATGCATGATATTCTCGAAGATTGTGATGTTAAAAAAAATGATCTTGCAAAGTTATTTGGAAATGATGTTGCAGAGATAGTTGATGGAGTGAGCAAGCTTAGCGCTTTAGATATAAAAACTACATCAGAGAGAGATGCTAATAATCTTCAAAAAATGATGTTAGCAATTTCAAAAGATGTAAGAGTAATATTGGTAAAAATATGTGACAGACTTCATAACATGAGAACCATTGAGCATTTACCAAGATCTAAGCAGATTCAAAAATCTAAAGAAACCATAGAATTATATGGTCCATTAGCATTAAGAATTGGTATGCAGGATATAAGATCCGAATTAGAGGATTTATCATTTAGATGCATTCATCCTCTAAGAGCCTCAATGCTAGAAAGTGCAATAAAAAAATCTAGTGGAGGCAGAAAAAGAATTGTTTCTAAAATAAGAAAAGAACTCAAAAAGCATCTTAAATCAAATGGAATTGATGAAGTTGGTGTAAAGGGCAGAGAAAAAAATATCTATAGCATCTATAAAAAAATTAAATCTAAACATAAACCTTTTTCTGAAATTTTAGATGTTTATGGTTTTAGAATACTCGTTGATTCTGTTGATGAGTGTTATAGATCTCTTGGAATTATTCATAACTATTTTTCACCAATTGAAAATAGATTTAAAGATTATATCGCCATTCCAAAAAGTAATGGATACCAGGCTCTGCATACAAGCTTGCTTGCATTAAATGCTTTCCCAATTGAGGTACAGATACAAACTAGAAGTATGTCTGAAATAGCAAGTTTTGGAATTGCAGCTCACTGGCAGTTCAAGACTAATGATAAAAAGAAGGGATCAGAACTCAGAGCAACCAGATGGCTCAGTAGCTTAGTAGATCTTCAAAAAAAATCTAATAGTCCATCTGAGTTTGCTGAATCCATAAAAACAGATCTAGATTCTAACGAGGTCTTTTTATTTTCACCAAAAGGTGACGTGTATGCTCTAAGAAAAGGAGCTACACCAATAGACTTTGCATATGAAGTTCATACCGATTTAGGAAATTCAATCATTGGATGCAAAGTTAATAGAAAAGAAGTACCAATTAATATTGAACTTGAAACTGGTCAAACTGTTGAAATAATCACATCAAAAACTAAATCAGAAATAGATCCTTCATGGCTTAATTATGTTGTTACAAGTAAAGCAAGAAGTTTCATTAGAGCCAGATTAAGAAAACAAAAAGAATCAGATGCAAGAAAGGCTGGTAAAGTGATGCTTGAGACTGAGTTAAAAAGAGCTGGCTCAAGTCTTTCAGAATATCGAGGAAGCTATCTCAAGAAAATACTCGACTCCATTGGAGTTACATCACTTAATAATTTACTTACCGATCTTGGTTTGGGCAAGAGAACTGGAAGTATTATCGCTGAAAGATTTTATTCGGGGCTTCAAATTAGAGAAGGTATTGAAGAGCCTAATCCTGTAATTATTTTAGATAACAGAATTGAAAGTGTTACCGTTCGTTTTGCAAAATGTTGCCGCCCAGTATATGGAGATCCTGTTGCAGCTCATTCAGATACGGAAAGGGGAATGGTTGTTCATCACAAAAAATGTAAACAAATTTTAAAATATATCAAAAAAGATCCTAGATATTTACCTGCAATCTGGGGAGAAAATAAGAAGGATCTTTTATACAAAACTAAAATAGAAATTAATACAGAAGATAGAGTTGGAGTTCTTTCAGATCTAGGTTCGGTATTTGCAAAGAATGGAATTAATATTGATTCAGTAAATACAAAAACAATTGATAAAAAATTTGCTGGTTTTGAATTAGAAATTGAAGTTAAAAATTTAGAAGATCTAAAGAATATAATGAAAAAGGTAAGAGGCATGAAATTTACAACTAGTTGTAGAAGAAATATTAATGACAAATAGTAAAATAATTTATTTTTTTTTATGTACAATTCTATTACTACCTAATTTTATTTTGTCAAAGGAGTTAAAAATGTCTAAGGAAGTAATCTCAACACAAAATGCTCCTCAAGCCATAGGACCATACTCACAGGCTGTTAAAACTGGAGATCTAATCTTTATATCAGGGCAAATACCCTTAGATCCAAAAACAGGAAATCTTGTTGAAGGATCCATAGAAGAAGAAACTACTCAAGTAATTAAAAATCTCAAGAGTATATGCGAGGCAGCAGGATTAGGATTAGAAGACATTGTAAAAATAACAATTTTTTTAACCGATCTTGGTAATTTTGCAAAAGTAAATGAAGTTATGATTAATAATTTTGTTGAACCATTTCCTGCAAGAGCAACTGTAGAAGTATCTGGTTTACCTCTGGGTGTGAATGTTGAGATTGAGGCAATTGTTTCAACTAATGGCTAAAAATCTAATATCTATTTCTGACTTATCTAAAAATGAAATTTTAGAAATTATTAAGTTTTCTGATAGTTTTATTGATGATGAAGGTAATTTTAGAAAAGAGGATCTTTTTCCAGATAAGACCATTGCAAATGTTTTTTGTGAACCAAGCACCAGAACTAAATCTTCGTTCTCTATCGCCGCATCAAACCTAGGATGTTGTGTTTTAGATTTCGATGTAAATAATTCTTCTATACAAAAAGGAGAAACTATCTATGAGACTATTGATGCACTTCATCTAATGGGTGTTGATTTATGTGTACTAAGGCATTCTGACTCAGTGATAAAGGATCTTGCAGAATATTTACCAAATATGACTTTTGTAAATGCAGGCGAGGGCATGTTGTCACATCCAACTCAAACCTTGCTTGATTTAAAGACAATAATGGATAACAAAGAAACTCTAGATAGCCTAAAAATTGTAATTGTAGGTGATCTTGATCATTCTCGTGTTACTTCATCTTTTCTTGAGGTTCTCAAAAATTTTGAGCTTGAGGCACTTGTTTTATCAGGTCATCCAGCAATGTGCACAAAATATATAGATAATAAACAAGGACTATATGAACCAGACTTGAATAAAGCTTTGGACAATGCTGATGTTGTAATGGCTTTAAGAATTCAACATGAAAGATTTGAACAAGAGCTAGATTTAGATTTAGAAACTTATAAACAAGACTATCAACTAACATCTGAAAAGATGGATAATGCAAAAGGAGATGCAATAATTATGCATCCAGGACCAGTAAACTATATAGAAATCACTGAGTCTATTTATGATTCTGAGCAATCAGTGATAAGAGAGCAGGTGAAAAATGGAGTTGCTGTAAGGATGGCTGTTTTATCGAGATTTTTGAGCTGCTAAAGTTTTTTTAACTGTCTCTACAATTGAAATAGTATTTTGATCTATTTCAACATTAACCAATGAATTCGTTTTTAATTCTTTCAAATTAGTTATTGAGAGAGTTTCGGGAATAATATGTAAATAGAAACTATCCTTATTTACTTTTCCTAGAGTTAGACTACAGCCATTAATACCTATATAGCCTTTTTCAAAAATATAATCTTTAAATCTTTTTTGGAAGCTAACTACAATATCGATAGTAGATGGCTTTTTAATAATCTTTTTAACTTTACCAGTAAAATGAATATGTCCAGACATTAAGTGACCACCAATTTCTGACGAAGCAGTTATTGATCTTTCTAGATTGACAGATGACCCTTTTTTTAATTCTTTAAAATTTGTTTTTGATAAGGTCTCTTCTATTACATCAAACTTTAAAGTTTTTGAATTGCCAGAAAGTGATGTGAGGCAAACTCCATCTACAGAAATACTAAAACCCTTCTTGAGATTTTTTGAAAAGTTTTTAGGCGGTATTATTTCAAGCCTAACGAAATCTTTATTGTTGATGATTTTAGATAATTTGCCTGTTCCTTGGACTATTCCTGAAAACATTTATGCTCCCCATTCTTCTCTATACTTGTTGAGATCTTCAATGTGCTTATCAAATTTTTGATCGTCTTTAACAAAATCAACAAGTGTGTCTAAATTAACTATAGATTCAACCCTAATATTGAAGTCTTTTTCAAGCTCCTTGCTTGAGGAAATTTCTGATATACCTATTTCTTGTCTATCCAAACCGACTAAAAATGCACTAGGGTTAGCGGAAAGCTTTAAAATCATCTCTATTGACTCTCTTCCAGCAGTTCCAGCTGATAAAACATCGTCAATGATCAAAACATTTCCAGATGGAGGCGGCCCAATAATATTGCCTCCCTCTCCATGATCTTTTTCTTCCTTTCTATTAAATGAAAGAGGATACTCTTTGCCATCGTTACCAAAAGCTGCTGCAACAATAGACCCAAGAAATATACCTTTATAAGCTGGACCATAAATTGAGTCAAATTCTAGCTCTTTATCTTCGATAGCACTTTTATAGCAATTTGCTAGCTCAAAGAGATTACAATTACTTAACATATTTGCGGCATTAAAAAAATATGGACTTTTTCTTCCAGACTTTAAAGTGAAAGAACCAAACTGCAAAGAATTAGATTCTATTGCTAAATTAAGAAATAGTTTTTGATAATCTTTCACTTACTCAATACAAGCTTTTTGTTTTTGTATTAACTCTGCTATTGCAGAGCCACCCATCTCTAGCATATCAACAAGTTCTGATTTTGAAAAAGGTGCATCTTCAGCAGTACCTTGGATTTCAATCAATTCATCATTTTCGTTCATCACAATATTAATGTCAGTATCAGCTGAGCTATCCTCGTCATAATCTAAGTCCAATAAAATCTTATTGTCTTTGATACCAAGAGATATCGCAGCTACGAAGGATTTAATCGCTCTATGATCATCATGATGATTCTTAATTGCAAGAAACAAAGCAACACAACCTCCAGTTATAGATGCCGTTCTTGTGCCACCATCAGCTTGAATAACATCGCAATCAATATTAATTGTTTTGCCTTTTAAGTATTTAAGATTTACAGCTTGTCTAAGAGATCTTCCTATTAGCCTCTGAATTTCTTGAGTTCTTCCACTCTGTTTTCCTCTTGCAGCTTCTCTACTCATTCTTTCATTGGTGGATCTTGGTAACATGCCATATTCAGCAGTTATCCAACCTTCATCGGAGTTTTTCATCCATCGTGGAACGTTATTTTCAATAGAGGCGTTACAAATAACTTTGGTATTTCCAAATGATACTAAAACAGATCCTTCCGCATGAATATTAACATTTGATTCAATTGAGATATCTCTAAGTTGGTTATGATCACGATCTTTGTTTCTCATATTAAAAAAAATTTTATGAAAGCAGCTCTTTTACTATCTTGCTCACAATACCCATATCAGCTGAACCAGCTAAAGAAGATTTTAGCTCACCCATAACTTTTCCTATATCTTGCATTGAAGTTGAACCAGTTTGCTCTATAACTTCTTTCACTTTGATTTTGATATCTGCATCGCTGAGTTGTTGAGGTTTGTACTTAGATAAAATGTCAGACTCATGTTGTTCTTTTTCAGCTAAGTCGTCTCTCCCACCAGTTTTGAATTGATTAATTGAATCATTTCTTTGTTTAATCATTTTATTAATAATCTGAATGGCCTTTGCATCATCCACATCTTCTTTGTTATCAATTTCAAATCTTTGAACTTCGGATAAGAACATTCTTAAAGTATCTCGTACCAAATCATCTTTATTAAGCATTGCCTGCTTAAGGTCGTTTTTAATATCAGATATAAGAGCCAAAATTATCTAGATCTTTGTCTTGGGAATGAATATTTCCTATTAGTTTTTCTTGCTCTTTTGACAGCTGCTGCCATTAGACGTTTTCTCTTCTCAGTTGGTTTTTCGTAGAATTCTCTTGCTCTTATTTCAGGAACAATTGCAGCTTTTTCACAAGCACGCTTGAATTTTCTTAAACCAATATCAAAATGTTCTGTTTCTTTTATTATAATTGAAGGCATAATGTGTCGCGTAGTTTAGGCTTTTATTAACAATTTTGCAAAATTTTTTATGAAAACTTTAGGAATAGAAACATCATGTGATGAAACTGCAATTGCTATTTATGATTCTCATGAAGGGTTAGTTGGTGAATCAATTCATAGTCAAATAAAAATGCATACACAATATGGTGGTGTAGTACCCGAATTAGCATCAAGAGACCATTGTTCAAAGATAGTAAATGTTATGAGAGAAGCACTAGGTGATTATTCAATAGAATGTATTGATCAGATAGCTTACACATCTGGTCCAGGATTATTAGGAGCACTTTTAATTGGAGAGAGCTTTGCTCAAGGCTTATCTTCTGCACTTGATGTTCCATTAATCCCAATAAATCATCTTGAGGGACATTTGATGTCACCTATGATGGAGTTTCCAGAAATTAAAATGCCATTTTTGTGTTTACTAATATCAGGCGGGCATAGCATGATTGTTGATGTAAAAGAAAAAGGTAACTATCAAATTATCGGTCAATCTCAAGATGATGCTGTTGGAGAGGCTTTTGACAAGGTAGCAAAATTACTTGATCTCCCATATCCAGGGGGTCCCTATATTGAAAAAATAGCCTTAAATGGTGATCCAGAAACATATGACTTTCCTAGACCGATGATTCATAGTGATAATCTTGATATGAGTCTAAGTGGATTAAAGACATCTGTTTTGTATACAGTTCAAAAGATAGATAATTTAGATGAGAAAGTAAAATCAAATATAGCTGCATCTTTTCAAAAGGCTGTTTCAGATTTATTAATTGCTAAAATAACAAAAGCCATCAATAAAACAAATAGAAAGGACATAATAATTGCTGGAGGAGTTGCTGCTAATAAATTTATTAGAAATGAGTTTAAAAACATTGAAGAAGATCTTAATATTAAAGTTTATTACCCAGATCTGAAATATTGTGGTGATAACGCTGCAATGATAGCTTTTGTAGGATCGAAGATAAGCCCAAAAAATAAGGGACATAACGTATCAAAAGTAAGAGCAAGATGGCCACTGGATGAGTTGGAACAATGAAAGATATTATTTATATAAAAGATTTAAGAGTTAAAACAATCATTGGAATTTTTGATTGGGAGAGAAAAGTAAAACAAGAAGTGAGCATTGATATGGAATTTCCATTTGATTGCAGAAAAGCAGCAGTATCTGACTCAATAGAAGATACAACTGATTACAAGACTATTTGTAAAGCTGTAATAAAATTTGTTGAAGAATCTTCATTTCAACTTCAAGAATCTTTAGCTGAAGGCATTGCATCATTGGTAAAAGATGATTTTGGTGTTGAATCAATTAAGCTAAGAGTATCAAAGCCTGGAGCTCTTCGTGGAGCAAAAGATGTAGGCTTAATTATCCATAGATGATGAAATATTTTTTATCACTCGGAAGTAATATTAACGCACAAAAAAACTTAGACTTTGCTCAAAAAGAATTAACTAAAATTTTACAAAATACTAGTTCGTCTTCAATTCATAGAACAAAAGCTGAAGGATTTGAAGGTGACGATTTTTTAAATTCAGTTGTATGTGGCGAAACAAATTTAACATTTGACGAACTCAATAAAAAACTTAAATTAATTGAGGATGAGTCTGGAAGAAATAGAAACGCCCCAAAGTTTAGTGCAAGAACTCTTGATATTGATATTGTTCTACAAATCGATGAAAACGAAGAAATTTTATTTGAAAGTGATGAAGTTGAAAAATATACTTTTGTATCTGAACCTTTAAAAGAATTAATTTAATGAGAGCAAAGAAATTCACAAGAAATTTTCATAGATACCTAAGTATATTTGTTTCTATTCAATTGTGATTGTGGACTGTGTCAGGTATTTATTTTGCTTACAATAAGATTGAGTTGGTAAGAGGCGAGCAATATCGACTTCCTAAAGACATAGAGTATCGAATTTTTGATAGGTTGGGACTAACTTTAATAGAGACAAATAAAGATGGTAAAAAATCTTATCAAACTTACCCTGAAAGAGAATCTATCGAACCTTTAACTAAACAAGAAGCCTTATTGATTACATCGCAAAAAACAACCCTTAATCCCATAGAAGCCATATTTATTAAGGATGTGAAACAAGGTTCTGAATATAGAGGGTCTCTACCTGCATATAAAGTAAAGACAGATACAAAAGATAAGATAAATGTATATGTTGGATATATGACAGGTGATATTAGTTCAATAAGAAGTGATTCTTGGAGAATCTGGGACCTAATGTGGTCACTTCATATTATGGATTACCGCGAAAAGGATAATATAAATAATATACTATTTAAGCTTTTATCTATTCTTGCGCTAATTACCTCATTATCAGGCATTACTTTATTTTTTGTAAAAAAATAAATTCTAGAAATTTTCTTTAATTGTCTTCCAGGCTGCTTCTGATAAAGGATAAACCATCATGCCTCGATCCTCAGCGTGTTTGCTTGATGCGGTTCCATCTCTTACTCTTCCTAAAATCCCCTGAAGTATTCCAGCAATTTTGAACATATTAAAAGCCATATAAAACTCCCAATTTTTTGAAAGGTCTTTACCTGAATTTTCACAATACATTTCCATATATTCTTTTTCTGAGGGAACTCCAAGTTCTTTCAATTTAGCATGATCCCAAAAGGCCTCTTGAGTTCTCCAAGATAGACAATGATAGCTAAAGTCTGCAATAGGATGTCCAAGTGTAGATAGTTCCCAGTCGAGAATACCCATTACCTTATTATTTTTTAAAATCATATTATCTAACCTGTAATCACCATGAACAATCGAAGTCTCATCATCATCAGGAATATTTTGTGGTAACCAGTCAATAAGATTATTCATTGCTTCAATATTGTCAGTTTCAGATGCCCTGTATTGCTTAGACCATCTTGAAACCTGTCTTGCAACATAATTACCTGGTTTACCATAGTCTTCGAGTCCTATTTTTTTATAATCAATACTGTGAAGCTTGGCTAAGGTTTTATTCTTATTTTTGTAAATCTCTGCTCTATCTTTGTTATTGAGAGAGGGAATCATTGGATCCCAAAATAGATCACCATCTAAAAAGTCCATGAGAAAAAACTCTGTACCTGCAACATCATTATCCTCACAGAGCCCATATGTTTTTGGAACTGGAACATCAGTCTCATACAAAGCAGTAATTACTTTATATTCTCTGTCCACTGCATGTGCTGAAGGGAGCAGTTTTCCAGGAGGCTTTCGCCTTAATACAAGACTTTTTGATTCCGTAATAATTTTGTATGTTGGATTTGATTGACCACCTTTAAATTGTTCAATGGAATTTATTTTTCCTGCTTTTGGGACGAACTCATCAATCCAAGGTTGTAATTTTGAAACTTCAATTTTTAAGCTTTCATCAACTTTCTTTGTTCCAGAAAATTTTGCATCATCCAAAGCCTTCATTACAAAGATCTTCCGCCATCAACTTTAATAATTTGGCCCGTAATATAGTCTGAACTTTCTAAGAATTTTACAGCTTCGGCAATATCTTTTTCAGAACCCATTCTTTTTAAAGGAATACTGCTAATTACTTTATTTTTTTGTTCTTCTGTCCATGTAACATCTGGTGGTTCAAGCATTGCTCCTGGAGCAATTGCATTAACTTTAATCTCAGGAGCGAGCTCTCTCGCAAGCCCCTTTGTAATTGCCTCGAGGCCTGCCTTAGCAGCAGAATATATAGAATAATTTGCAACACCTCTAGAGAGGTTTGTATCAGTAATATTAATCACTTGACCATTAGATTTTTTAAGTTTTTCTTTCACACCTTGTATTAAAAATAAAGGACCTTTTAAATTGCTACCAATTAGCTTATTCCAATGGTCTTCAGATACCTCTTCAATTGGAGTAGGGTAGAAGGTTGAAGCATTATTTATTAGTAAATCTAATGAAGGGAACATTCCATCTATATCAGTTAATATTTTTTCGACATCTTCTTTGATATCTAAATTACCCTTTACAGTTTTTGCAGAATCAGGGTTATCTTTATTAATAAAATCAGCAAGATCTTCGGCATCTTTTTTTGACGAATTGTAATGAATAATAATATTCCATCCCAATTCTTTATAGGTAAGAGCAATTTCCTTTCCTATTCTTTTTGCTGCTCCTGTAATAAATATAGTTTTGCTCATATAAACTTTTTAAGTATTTCTTTGTATATTTTAGACTTTTCTGTCTCAACTTTCTCTTTTGGTATACCTGAAAGGAAAGAAAAATCGGTATTGTTTAGTTCGTCAGCAATACTAGACACGTAATCTTTATTTTTTGACAAACACGGAAGCGTTAGCAGCTTGTCAATAAGCTCTTTATTTCTTTTAAATTGAGTATCTTTAATAATTTTAATTAAATGACTTTCTTCAACATTATTAGTAATTTTTGAAATACTTTTTAGCACACTAGATGCATTTTTATATTCATTTGGGATAGGTATTTTGTTGCCTAATTTAAAATGATTATTTATTTGAAGCTCTGACCATCTGATTTCAGTGTCTGAATGACTATGACAATGTGCTATTTTTAGATTCTCAAAAAAGGGCTTTATTAAATCCAAGGAAATAATTTTTTCAAAATAATTACTGGGATTAGAACTGCATAACGCCCTTGATGTTTCTATCCAAACTCTTTCAGATGAAAGTTTTGATATTTCATTTGATGAGACAATTTGATTAACTTTATCAATTGTTGAACTATTAATACTAAAATCTTTCAGGTGATCATATGTAAAAAATCTTGCCAACCTAATTGCCCTGAGTGGATCTTCTGAAAATGCTTCAGATGCATGTTTAAAAATTTGATTCTGCAGATCAATCTGACCATTTAGTGGATCAATAATATTATTATTTTCATCTTGAGCCATTGCATTTATTGTAAAATCTCTCCTCGATAAATCTTCTTCTAAGGTAACTTCTTTCCCAAAATAAAATGTAAAACCATGGTAACCAGTACCTGACTTTCTCTCAGTTCTGGCTAATGCGTATTCCTCTTTAGTTTCAGGGTGTAAGAATACTGGAAAGTCTTTTCCTATAGGTTTAAAGCCCTCTGAGATCATTTCATCTGGTGAGGAACCAACAACAACCCAATCGTTATCTTTTGCCTTTACACCCAAAAGACCGTCTCTTACAGCACCACCAACTTTGTATATTTTCATAATTTATTAACTTGAAATATCTTTTTATCCTCTAATCTAATTGCTGTTAGTTTTTTACCCCATACACAACCAGTATCTAGACCAATTATATTTTTAAATTTTGTCTTACCATTTAAAGCTGCCCAGTGACCAAAAACTATAAATTCTTTTGGTTTCAAATTAATTATAGTTTGTTGAAACCAGGGTATATGATTTTTTTCCTTTTTTAGATCTTTTTTCTTTAACTTTAGATTCCCATTGACATCAAGATATCGCATTCGAGTGAAATAATTAATTATAGTTCTATATCTTTTATAACCTTCTAAGCTTGCTTTCCATCTCGAGGGTGAATCACCCCACATTTTTTTTAAAATATTATAGGAATCTTTTTTTAATACTCCCTGCAACTCATTTGAAAGTTTTTTTGCAGTTTTTAGACTCCAAAAAAATGGAATGCCAGCATGAACAATATAAAAGACCTCTTTAGATTTATTAATTTTAATCTTTTGAACAAGGGGTTGCTTGCGTAACCACTTAAAAATTCTATTTACATTTTTAGATTCAAGAATAGGTTTTAATGATTTATTTCTTTTTTTGTGCTCAATCAGATATAACAAATAAAAATCATGATTACCAAGAACACCAGAAACAGACCTTTTGTTTTGAATACAAAATTCTAAAACTTCGAGAGATTTTGGGCCTCTATTAACAAAATCTCCTGCAAATATTAACTTATCTTTATTTGGATTAAATTTTATTTTTTTACACAAAGAAATTAGCTCATCAAAGCAACCTTGAACATCTCCAACTACATAGTGTGACATTTATTTTTTTAAACTTTTAGCTAAATAGATAAAATCTTGTGTTGATAATTCTTCAGATCTTTTATTTGGATTTATATCAACTTCATTCCAATTAATATTAAGATTTTTTAAATTATTCTTTATATTTTTTCTTCGAGACATAAAGGCTGAATCAATTATATTGTAAAGATCTGATTTGATTTCTAAATCATAATTTATGTTTTTTTTTGGCAAGAGCCTTATAAAACTTGAATTTACATTAGGCTTAATATCAAATGATTCTGGTGGAACATCAAACAGAACTTCACTGTCAAAAAAAGCAGAAATTTTTAATGCTAACTTTCCCCAATTTTTGGTTGAAACATTCCCAGTGACTTTTTCAGCAACTTCTTTTTGAACTAAGAAATGCATGTCATAAATATTTTTGTAATTTTCAATAAACTTCAACATTATTTGAGTCGAGATATTGTATGGCAAATTACCAATTAATCTGTAGTTACTAACTTCATCATCTAAATTAAAATCTAATATATTTTCATTTATGAATTTAAAGCTAGCAGGACCATCATACTTCTTTCTTAAATATTCAATATTTTTTGCATCTATTTCAATACATGTAACATTTATTTTTTCTATATTAATTTGATCGGTGAGGGCACCCAAACCAGGACCAATCTCAATAAAATTATCATGTTCTCTCGGAGCTATTGCTTCGCCCATTTCGAATAAAATAGCCTTATCTTTTAAATAGTTTTGACCATATTTACGTCTTAGGTCTCTAGAGTTCATTTAGTCAATCTTATTGCTGTTTTAATTGCGAGATCTAAAGAGGATGAATTTGATTTTGATGTTCCAGCAATATCAAGGGCTACACCATGATCTACAGATGTTCTAATAATTGGAATACCAAGAGTAATATTAATTGAGTTGCCAAAACTTAAAGCTTTTAATACCGGAAGCACTTGATCATGGTACATTCCAAGATATGCGTCTGTCTCTTTTAATAGGCCAATAGAAAATGCAGTATCAGCAGAAATTGGATAAGAAACATCTATATTATTTTTCTTGAGGATCCTCACAGCAGGTTTAATATGATCTAATTCCTCTGTGCCTATTTTTCCATTTTCACCAGCATGAGGATTAAGGCCAAGTATTCTTATTTTTGGTTTTTTAATATTAAATTTATTTTTAAGTTCGTTATTAAGTATCTTAATTTTATTAACAATTAATTCTTTTTTTATCATTTTAGATACTTTTTTTAAAGGAACATGGGTAGTTGCTAGTGCCACTTTCAATTTTGGAGACGCAAGCATCATAAGTACATCTTTGCTTTTAGTATTTTGCATAATATATTCAGTATGACCTGAAAAATTCTTAATGATTGAGGTAATATTTTCTTTACTAATAGGGCCGGTAACAAGTGCTACTTTGTCTATATTTAGTGTTTGATCAATTGCATAGTCTAAGTTATCTATTACATATTCTGCATTGTTAGCTGATAGACCACCTGCTTGATAATTTTTACATTTGGATACTTTGATTATTTGAAGAATATTTTTTTTATTTTTTTTTAAATCTTCTAACGAATTAGCTTCAACTATTTTTAGTTTCTTTTTTAATAATTTAGCTCTTCTAATAAATAATTCAGGATCTCCAATTGAGACTATTGATGATTTATATTTTTCCCATGAGTTAGAGCAACATAATTTAATTATTATGTCAGGACCAATACCGGCAGGTTCACCAGGAGAATAAATTATTTTTTTCAATCTAATTCTTTGAATTCAACAAAAGCCTCAGCACGCATTGTTCTTAGAGTATTATCTAGCTCTTCATCAAATTTTCTTGAATATAATACTTGATATGCTCTCTCCTCAATTAATTCATTTGTAAGCTCATGATTCCTTTTTTCTAAAACTTCAAGAAAGTGATAACCAAATTCTGTTTTAAATACTTCAGAAATCTCATTAATTTCTGAGGCAAGCATTGTTTCTTCAAATTTGTCTGCTAGGACTCCTTGGCCTAACCAACCTAGATCACC
>TARA_B100001057_G_scaffold500435_1_pt1 | contig 24905 bp, 22 predicted proteins | sample TARA_B100001057 | Tara Oceans TARA_B100001057 (sample SAMEA2621839) | marine metagenome | biome: marine biome (ENVO:00000447); feature: surface water layer (ENVO:00002042); material: "saline water (ENVO:00002010), including plankton (ENVO:xxxxxxxx)" | depth 5 m
GAGGAAATATATTCTATATTACTAACTAACTCATCCCATTCACACATTCCTGAAGAAAAAAGTATTGGCTTATTTAATTTCATAAGCTGATCTATAAACCATCTATCTTGAAATTCACCAGATCCAATCTTAAAGAAGGGAACTAAATCCTTTATTTCAGAGGCAGCCTTATATGAAAAAGGTGTGCATAGATAAGTTATATTTTTTTCATTACAGTATTTTGATAATTTTTTATGCTCATCAAGTGTAAGTGAATTCCTATTCAAAAAATCAAAAAGAGGCTCATCAAAATTATCAGACATTGGAGTATCTTCGAGCATTTCTTCATTTGCTAAATGATGTTGAAATTTAACAGCATTAGCTCCTGAGTATACAGCTGCATCAACAAGACCAATAGCTATATCATAACTACCCATATGATTATCACAAGCCTCGGCAATAATATAGATTTCGCCTTTAGCATTAGAAACTAATTCATTAAAAAATTTCATATTAATATTCTATCAATCCAATCATTTACTAAAATTTATTTTATTGTCATTATATGTTTAACTTAAAAGTAAGGCTTCAGCAATTTTAAAGTCAATTGGGTCATTGATGTCAATAGATTCCTTATAGTTAACAATTATTGGGTAAACATTCTTTCCAATAAGAGAATTATTAGTCTTTAATTTTTCATATGTAGAAGTATATACGTTACCACATTCTATATAAAGTGGCTCCCTATCCTGCCTTCTTCTTCTCAAATTTTTTTCATGATAGATAAATTTATTTTTTTTTATGTTCCCATAACAGCTCTTGTTTTCAACAACCGAAATTACAGTGTCTATTTCAATGTTATTTTTCATAATATTAATAGATTTATCTACTGTTTCTAACTTCCTTAATGGGGACGTAGGCTCAAGACAAACGATTATTTCAGGATTATAAGATAATTGATTTTTAACAAACTCACATGCATGAAATAAGCTCTCATCAGTCATTGATGTGTCTTGTGCAATTTCATCTGGCCTATTGATCAGTAGTACATCTTTATATTTTTTAACAACATTAGATATTTCTTCACTATCGGTTGTAACTGATACCTTATCAATTAAATTAGATTCTAAAGCAAGCTCTATTGTATATTCTATTAACGGCTTTCCGTGCAGTTGCTTTATATTTTTCAGAGGAATTGATTTGGATCCACCTCTTGCAGGAATAATAGCAAATGTATTCATTTTATTCGTCAAAATATCTATCAGACTTGCCAAGAAGTAAATTATTAACAATATCTAAACCTTTATTTTTACCTTCTTTAAGGTCTTCTAATGTATCAAAATTCAAAAGAACATTTCTTGTCATATTTTTTCCTGAAACATCAGTTGATGCATAATCAAAATTAAATATTCTTCTAAAATTCCAGTGATAAGAGTACTTTTCTGCTAATTGAATTTGATCTTTTGTGTTACCTTCTATTTTTTCATTCTGGCTTAATATTTTAAAATATTCTTCTTTTGATGAAGGATCAATTGAAAATCCTTTGCCTCTGCAAAATGCCTCTCCAGCAATTATCAGTGGATTTCCTCTTAATGCAATTTCAAGAGCAATATTGGAGCCATACACTATTGATAAGTCAGACATATCTGATAATATGTAAGAACTTATATTACTGTCTGGCCCTATAATTCTGACGTTTTTAGGCATAATTCCATATAATTTTCGAATTTCTTTTGCTAGAGGTTGGTTAGTTGAAAATCCTCCCTTATTTTCAGCAGGATGTATCCTTATAGCAAGAACCACGTCACTCATTTTTGAATAAAATTTAATTGTTTCATTAATCCAATCTAACAAGCCGTCAAAAATAGAAGAAGGATAAAATATTTGAGCATCCCATAAAACGTTAGTATACATTGAAACTAATTTTTTTTCTGGCTCAATGTCTAATTCATTTAAAATCTTTTGTTTATCCAAAAGGGGGTTTGGATGATAATTAATATAATCTCTTCCTCCATATAACTTTGAATTTAAATAGTCATATAATTTATGCCTCATTTTTTCTGTCATATGAATATCTTTCCAAATTGAATTTTTTTCATTCATGTAAGTTCTGTGATAAGTATCATTGACAGATATTAGAATTGTACTTTTTCTATCAGGTATTCCATATATATAAATTGGTATTTTTTCTCTTCTCGCGAAATCTCTCAATATACCATGCTCTAAATAAATACCATGAATTGCAAAAATGCTTTCAGGCTTAAATTCATTAAATCCCCTTTCTAATAAATCAATGTATTTTATACATGCCAGTAAATATCTATAGTATACAGCACCATGATATTTATTATTTCTATCAAGATCGCCTCTTAGCAACCTTCTTAAGGTTGTTGATTTTGCGTGCTCTGAAATATCTATACCTTTATAAAGTATTTGTTCTTCGAATTCTATTTTTATACTTTTTAGAAAATCCACTGCATTTTTTGTATCAGTACTCTGCTCAAATCTATCAAGTTTCAATTCATCAAGATTTAAGATTGAACATAATTTTTCTATATTTTCGTTACTAATTTTACCTAAGTCCAGTTCATTAAAGGAAAATTTTTTATTTTTATTTTCTTTAAAGTAAGGCTTATTATTTCCAGCCGGGTCCAGCGCGGATGCAGGTAAAACAAAGTTACATGATAAAACTTTTACTTCTGCTCCAGATATTTGAAGACTTTTAGCGATAACAGTCTCAATTCCAAGACTAGAGTCATAAAAACCAATAACTGGTGCTATAAGAATTTTCCTTGAAAAATTTTTTTTTGAGAGATTTTCTAATCTATCCTGATTGCTTTTATTAATTATATCTTCCCATTGATAACTAAGTGGTAAATAAAAAAAAAATTTAAATGGTCTTCCAATTTTATTTGAGAAACCAATTTTTTTTATAAACTTAATTGAGTTTTTTATAACGCTTTTTATAAACCAAAATATTTCTTTAATATACATTTGCTTAATAAACTAATTAAGATTCATATTATTAATTTTTAAATGAAACAAGTTTTAAATAATAATATTTTAATTCAGAAAAAGGCACAACTAATAGAGATAAAGGTTTCATTTTTGAGAACACAAAAAATAAATAAATTAAAATTATAAATACTAAAAATCTTGCTAAAAATAAAGACAATGCCATCCCCTGTATGTTAAGTATATTTACTAGCAATGGCGAAGAAATGCATACTATTAAAGCGCCAAATATATTTACAATAGTCAGTATACCTGGTCGATCTTGTGAGAGCAAATATGATTCTATTGATGCGGCGACACCAATAAATGTTACTGAAATCATTAAAATTATTGCAGGAGCGACTGAGTTTATAAAATCTTTGCCAAAAATTAACGGTATGATGAAATAAGCTAAAACTGATAAAGTTATTGATAGCGAAAAGACCGACAGAAAGAGTATTCTGGACACTTTAGCACATAATTCTGCTGAGCTTGTAAAGCTGACTTTTGAAGCTTTACCAAACAAAAGTGTGTTGATTGATTTTGGAATAGAATTTAAACCATTGAATGCAGTAGTTGCGACTGAATAATAGCCTAGTGCAGTAATATTTAATAATGAGCCTATCAATAAGTTTGGCAGTTGATTCATAAAAACAGGTATAATTGATGAAGGATATCTTCGCAGAGCATAATTAATTATTTTACTATATTCATCTATTTTAAAAATGAAATCTCTTCTGTTTAAGTCGCTATAAATATAATAAATTGCTAAGACGTTAGAGATAGATAAAGAGACTATGTTACAAATTATTGCACCTAGTACACCAAAATCCAAGACCGTCAATAAAATTACTACTGAAAAAAAATATACGATTACATTAATAAGAATTAAGGAATTATATTTTTTTGTATCTCCAGATCCCAAAAAAGATGAATGAAAAAATGTGAGTAACATTGTTAAAAAAGATATTAAAAATCCAAAAAATAAATAATATTTATTTATTGTAATATTTTGAAAAATATAGCTATAAATGTTTGAGATATTAAGAAATATAAAAAGTGATAAAAATATAAATAGAGATATCGTCAAAAGAAAATAAAAAAATAATTTACTTATGCTGAATTCTTTTTTTTGAAAAAAATATATAATTGCTGTTGGGATTCCAAAAGCACCTAAAACTGAAATAACTGTAAAAATAGATATAAAATAAACTACGAAACCTCTTCCTTCTGCCCCTAAATACCTAATCGCAATTATGTTCGATATTATTCCTATTGGTAACTGTATCCAACTAACTGTAAAAATAGAAATTGATTTTTTCAGCAAAGACATAACATTTTGATATTATAAACTAATAGGAGAATTTGTATTAATTCATAATTTTATCATTAAAATAATTTATAACCTTTATAAAACCATCACTTCTACTTACAATTGGTTCCCACTTTAACTTTGTCTTTGCTAGACTTATATCTGGTTTTCTTTTAATAGGGTCATTTTCAGGCATTGGTAAGAAAACAATATTACTTTTTGAATTAGTTTTTTGAATTATATATTTTGCAAGAGACAAGATAGAAATTTCTTCAGGATTTCCAATATTAATTGGGCCTATTATATTATCATTATTCATCATCATTATAAGGCCATTGATTAAATCAGAAATATAACAAAAAGATCTTGTCTGACTTCCGTCTCCATAAATTGTAATATCCTCATTTTTAAGAGCTTGAACAATAAAATTTGAAATTACTCTTCCATCATTAATTTGCATTTTTTCACCATAGGTATTGAAAATTCTTACCACTCTTATGTCAACTAACTTTTCTCGATGGTAATCAAAAAATAAAGTTTCCGCGGATCTTTTTCCCTCATCATAACAAGATCTAGGACCAATTGGATTTACATTTCCAAAGTATGATTCTTTTTGGGGGTGCATAAGTGGATCTCCATAAATTTCTGATGTTGATGCCTGCAAAATTCTAGAGCCATTTTTACTAGCTAATTCAAGCATATTTATTGCTCCAATGATTGACGTCTTCATAGTATCAATTGGCTTTAATTGATAAAAAGGAGGACTCGCAGGGCAGGCTAGATTATAAATTTGATCAACCTCGAAATCCAATGGATAAATAATATCTTTCTGAATAAAAAAAAATTTTTCATTATCTAATAATGTTTTGATGTTTTCCTTATCTCCACTAAACAGATTATCGACACAATAAACTATATTATTTTCTTTAATAAGTCGTTCACATAGGTGGGATCCAATAAAACCTGCTCCACCAGTAATTAAAACTTTTTTCATCTCTTAGTCATTATGTTTTTAATCTCGAGTAAATACATCACATGTAAATAACTTTTCATTTACATCTTCTAGCTCGTTATCTCTTCTATTTGCCAAAATTAAATCAGATTTTTTCTTAAATAATTTTAGATCTGCAATAATTTGATATTCCTCAAAATAATTAGAGGCCAAATTAGGTTCATAAATAATAAAATTTATATTTTTCTTAATTTTGATCGTTTTAATTAATAAACGAACAGAAGAAGATCTAAAATTATCAGACTCACTTTTCATAATAAGTCTATAAATTCCAATTGTTTTTGGGGCCATTTTAATTATTTTGTCTGAAAGGAAATTAATCCGGGTCTCATTTGAAGAGACAATAGCAGTTATAATATTTTGAGGTATGTTGTCAAAATTAGCTAAAAGCTGCTTAGTATCCTTTGGAAGACAATAACCTCCATAACCAAATGAAGGATTGTTATAGAAATTGCCAATTCGGCTATCTAAGCTAACACCTTCAATAATTGATCTCGTACTAAGGTTTTTACTAATTGCATATGAATCCAATTCGTTAAAATACGCGACTCTAAGAGCAAGATAGCTATTTGCAAATAATTTAACTGCCTCAGCTTCCTCAGAATTCATAAATAGAATTGGAATATCTTTTTTTTCTGCAGATTGAGCCAAAATATAGCCAAATTTTTTTGCTTCACTCGTTTTGTCTCCAACTATAATTCTTGATGGATAAAGATTGTCAGAAAGAGAAAAACCTTCTCTAAGAAATTCAGGCGAAAAAAATATATTATTATAATTAAAATATTTTTTAATTTTAGTTATATATCCAACTGGGATAGTTGATTTAATTACAATTGTAGCATGAGTATTATAATCTAAAATATCCTTTATCACTAATTCTATTGAGGAGGTGTCAAAGTAATTTCGACCTTCATCATAGTTAGTCGGAACAGCAATAATTATGAAATCAGCATCTTTATAAGCCGTACTACTATCGTTAGTTGCATTTATAGAAACATCATTATAATTATAATAATTAATAACATCAGAATCATTAATTGTTGGCTTATTTGATTTAATTAAATCAAGTTTTTTTTTATCTGTATCAATTGCAGTAATATTGTTATTTTTAGATAAGATAATTGCCAACGACATTCCAACATAGCCTAGACCAACAATTGTAATATTTTCCATTTTAATTGGTATTTAAGATAGAGATTTTATGAATTTGTTTACTTAATACATTCATAACTGTAATATATATACATAAGTGTATGAAAAAACTACCAATATATTTCTCGATAGATTTTGAAGATTTTTTTTTTGATACCTGCAGGGATATCGGCCATGAAAGCCCTGGACAGCGTAAGAGTGCATTAGATGAAAGCTATATTTTAATAAAAAATATTTGTACAAAATATCTTGATAATAAAAAAATAACTTTTTTTGTGACGGGAATCTTAACAGAGAAATATCCTGAAATTGTAAAAAAAATACATAATGATGGTCATGAAATCGGATGTCATTATTACTTTCATGATAAGATAAAAGATGCAAATCGAAATGAATTTATATCTAATCTTGATAAAGCGATTAAAATTATAGAAAATGTAACTGGTGAATCGCCTTTAGGCTTTAGAGCTCCTTTTTTTGCTATTGATGAAAGTAATGATTGGGCTTACGAAGAAATTGCAAAGCGATTTAAATATGACTCAAGTTTTAAAACCCCAAAGCAAATTGAGGAAATTAATTATTTTAATAATGAAATATATTTAAAAAATTTTAGGGAATTTTATATATACGAGCATTCTTTTTTTTTCAATTTATTTAAAGTTAGAACTGGAGGAAGTTACTTAAGGTTGTTTAGTGCCAATAAATTAAAAACAGCTTTGGAAATTACATACAAGAAAGGTCATTTGCCTCTTCTTTATTTACATCCATATGATATCACTCAAAATCAGGAGTTTAAACTATCATGGAATGATCTTTCACCACTTACAATTAATAAAAGGATATATTTTTGGCTTAGGCAACTACAATGGACAAAACTAGGCCATAAAACAGTAGAAGAAAAAATTAAATACATATTTGAATTCTTTGAACACCAAGGCCCCATGAAAGATGCTTTATAAATTTAACTAAAATATGCAAATTAATTGGAAACTAAAATCGTTTTTATTTGGCTTAATCGCTATATTTAATTTGTACAGATTACTTTACTGGCTTCAAAAAAATGCATCAAAAAGATCGAGAGTAAGAATTGATAAAATAAATGAAAACTGGATTATTCATGAAAAAAATCTGAAAGACATTGAAAACTGTCATTTAATTGAATTTGGTGCAGGCCAAAGTCTGTCTCAAAATATTTATCTTAGTCATTTCGTTCGATCTCAAACATTAGTGGATCTTTTCCCAATGATTAATCTTGAATTAGTAAATCAAGCCACGGAACAAATATCTAATATTTTTTCACAGAACAAATACAAAAAAGTAGGAAATTTGAGTGACTTAAGAAAAAATTATAATATTAACTATATTGCACCTTTCGAATTTCATAAATCGCAACTAGAAGAAAATATTTTTGATGCATGTATATCAACAAACACCTTGGAACATATACCGAAAAAAGAAATTATAATAATCTTCAAAGATTTAAAAAGAATATTAAAAGATGGTGGCTTAATTTCTTCTATAATTGATTACTCTGATCACTATGCTCATACAGACAAGAATATAAGTAATTTAAATTTCTTGAAATACAGCGAAAAAGATTTTAAAAAATACAATCATAAATCTCATTTCCAAAATAGATTAAGACATAATGATTATTTAAAAATATTTAAATCACTTGGCTATGAAGTCATAACTAATAAAATTCTTGAAAGCTCGCAACCAATTGAAGGGATTTCTGAAGAATTTGATATTCACGATAAAGATATATTTGCAATAAAAGGTGAGTACTTAATTAAAAACAGAAAATGAAAGTATTTAAAAAAATATATATAAAATTCTCACATTTTTTTTCAATAGAAAAAATAAAACATCAATACTATTTTAGATTTTTAAAGAAACATTATTGTAATGGTACTGGTGTTGAAATAGGTCCAGGTGAAAATCCGTATCTTGGAAATAATAAAAATAATCACTTCGTTGACCTATATCCTCCTAAAACAAAATTAAATAATTTTATAAATTCTGATGCATCCAAAATACCTGTAGATGATAGCTTTTTTGACTTTTTAATTTCGGCTCACTGCTTAGAGCACTGTGTTGATCCGATAAAAGTTTTAAATGAATGGAAAAGAATAATAAAAAAGAAAGGCAAAATAATTTTAATTCTTCCTCATTGTGAACGAACATTTGATAAAAAAAGAAAGAAATCAAATATAAATAATCATATAAATGATTTTAATAACGCTGTATGTGTCGATGATTATATTAATGAAGATGGATCGCATCGGCATATACTTGAAGAATCAGCAGAAGTAAGTTTTGAAAATTTCAATCACTCGTGGGAAAAAAAAGCAAGAATAGATGAGGAAAAATGGGATTTTAAATGGCTATCTGAGACAGGAAACATCCATTATCATGTTTGGACCCAAAATGAAATTATAGATCTTTTAAGTTATATAGATTTACAAATTATTTATTGTAACCCTGAAGTTCCAGGAAGACTCGATAGCTTTATCGTTATAGGTCAGAAATAACTAAAAGATAAGATTTATTTTAGTATCCGTCTTTTAGAAAGTATCCATATTAATACCTTCGAATTTTAAATTATTTATTTCAATATTTTTTTTCAATTTTTTTACAATAAGGTGCCATGGGGATGGTTTAATGAATTCTGGAACTTTAATACCTATAAATGCATCGTTGCCAAAAAAAGGCCTCAAAGATAATAATGGACTTGATTTAAGATTTTTTTTATCTTGCTCACTATCGAAATTATAATTTTTAATTTTTATCCAGACTAATTTTTTTTTAACATAAATTCCATCTTCACAAATATAATATTTGCTGCCAGGCTTATTAAGCCTCCATTTAAAAGCTTTATTACTATACTTTTGCTTAAGACATTCATAATTTAAAGTATTTCCGAAGTATCCAAATAATATTTCAATTCTTCCGAGTAATTCAAAATCTAATTTTCTCAAAAATCCTCCTATGGAGTTTTTATTGGCTGCACCATAAACAAAATCATAGCCTTTTGTAGTTGCTTTATCAAAAGTAAGATTGGCAAGTTTAATAAATAACCCCTTAAACTGATGATGAGGACTTGTGGTCGTATTTAATGTTTGGCATGTATTATAAATTATATCTTCTTTTTCAAAAACTGTGGGAATAACAGAATAATGAGCGGCTATTTCATTATCGTGCCAAGCATTAAAACCTATAACTTCTCCATTTGGATTCTCAAAATATTGCCAGACTAAATATTCTTTAGAAAATTTATTTTGATTTGGATAACATTCCGTAAAAAGCTGTAGAATTTTGGGAATATCTTCCTTACGAATTTCTCTAAATTCATAATTTGCCATAATTTAATTATATATAATAAAAAGAAAAAAACAGATTTTTAAAAAAATATATGCGTAGATTGGTTGCGGAGGTAGGATTCGAACCTACGACCTTCAGGTTATGAGCCTGACGAGCTACCAGACTGCTCCACTCCGCGACAAATTAATGAACAATAAGCTCATTGAATAAACCAATATTTAATTTAATGCAATTGAGTAATTAAATACTTACCAAAAAACTCAAATTTTATTCATTTAGGGAAAGCGATAAAGAGCAAGCCCTCATAATATTTACTTTAAATTTGCACTGCTTGATTTATAATATTTAAAACTAAACCCATAGTATGACTATGTCAATTTCAAAAATATATGTTTGTTTGTATAAATTTATAATTTTGAAGCCTTGCCACATTCAATCTCATTGCAGTCATATTAACAAATCTGTAATATAAGACTGATAATAAACTATTGTACATGTGAAATTAAATTTTATGACTAGTTGAAAGCTGAATGGTTTAAATTAATTACAAATAATAATTCTTTGGGTAGATCATGAAAATATTGGATATAATTTACAAATGTTCGGAAAACCTTAATAAGCAGTTGCCTGAAGAAGGCCGATTGACGCTAAGCAAAGCGACCCCAATAATAGGCGATAATAGTGTTTTAGATTCTCTAGGAATAGTTATGCTGGTTGTAAGCGTAGAGGAAGCAGTTGCGCGCCAGGGAATAGATTGTAGCCTAGTGGATGTTTTAACATCTGAGACTGGTAATCCTCCTTTTACAACCATGGGAGATCTGGCAGAATGGATTGAGAAGAGAAGATTGTGAAAAACTCAAATAAAACTGACCTTATTCGTATAATATCTGACTTCAACGCAGGTCCTTTTTCTGGACTCTTAACGAACAAATTAGGGAATTATAATTTTGAAATAGTAGTTACACCCTATGGTCAGGTATTTCAAACTTTAGCAAGTCCAAGCGAAAGCTGGCTAGATATTGTATGGACTACTCCCGAACGATGTCTTCCAACCTTCAATAAAGCTTGTCAACTCGAAGAAATTGATGAAAAGAGTGTTCTCTACGAAGTTGAGATTTTTGCAGATAGTTTAATTGCAGCTAGCGAAAATCGAAAAATATTTGTTGCTGCTTGGATTTTACCACCAAATACGGGATATGGAATGCTTGATTGGAGAAATAGTTTGGGTCTTTCCAATTTACTTGCAAAATGTAATTTATTTTTAGCTGAAAAAATAAAAACAAACAATAATATTTATATGCTTCCAACACATAGCTGGGTACAAGAAGGTGCAAATTCCATCTCTAAAAAAATGTGGTATGCGACTAAAGTTCTTTTTGTGACTGAAGTTTTTGAGCGTGCAGTTAAACATATTGTTAATTATATTGACGCAATCAAAGGTAAATCACGTCGTTTAATTATTATTGATTTAGATGATACCATTTGGGGTGGAGTGGTTGGCGAGAATGGGTGGCAAGGAATACGCCTTGGTGGCCATGATTATATTGGTGAGGCTTTTAAAGATTTTCAATTAGCACTTAAAGCACTGTCGAATAGGGGCATCCAATTAGCAATTTCAAGTAAGAATGATGAAATAGTTGCATTGGAAGCTATTGATAGGCATCCAGAAATGATTTTAAAGAAAAGCGACTTTGCTGGTTGGCGTATTAACTGGCATGATAAAGCTAGCAATATATCAGACTTAGCTAATGAGGTAAGATTAGGCTTTGAGTCTATTGTTTTTATTGATGATAACCCAGCAGAACGAAGCTTGGTTGCTGAAGCTTTACCAGAAGTACTTGTTCCTCCATGGCCAAAAGATCCAGCGGAATATGTAGGCGCTTTAAACTCATTGGGATGCTTTGAAACACCATTACTAAACATTGAGGACCGAAAGAGAACAATAATGTATGTTGCTGAGCGTGCTCGCCGAAATATCAAAAATGACATAGGAAACATAGATGGTTGGCTTAAGAAGCTTGGTACTCAAGTAACCTCTAACCACGTTAATCAGGATAACATTTCTAGAGTGACGCAGCTTTTTAACAAAACGAACCAGTTAAACCTCTCAACCCGTCGCTTATCACAAGAAGAAATACTTAATTGGTTAGCTAATAAAAACCGCTCTATGTTAGCTATTTCTGTATCAGATCAATTTGGAGACTCGGGTCTTGTTGGAGTCGTTAGTGTTGAAGCCTCAGGGGATCGAGGCCAGTTAGTTGATTTTATTCTAAGTTGTCGTGTAATGGGTCGGCAAATAGAACAAACCTTGATCCATCTCGCTGTCTCTGAACTTGCAAGTCTAGGAGCTAAAGTTATGGAGATAGTTCACCTACCAACAGATCGTAATCGTCCTACCTTGGAAGTTTTAGAAAAGTCTAATCTAGAGAAAATAAAAGATAATGAATTTAAAGTAAATATTGTATTAGGATATAAAAAACCTGATTTTGTAGAGCTAAAGTATAATGTATAAAATATGATTTCCATAAGACGATGTGAAAAAGATGATATTGCTTCTGTAATTCAATTCATCGAATTGGAATGGAATCCTAACCATATACTTGTTAAAAATAGAAACCTATTAGAATGGCAGCATGGAAATACAGATGGATATAATTTTATCTTAGCGTGGGATGGAAATGTTTTAGTTGGGGTCTTAGGGTACATACCTACTCGTCGATATGATGACGAGTTAAGTATGAACAATATTCTTTGGATGGCGTTATGGAAAGTGCGTGAAGAGGTACAATCGTCAATGGTGGGATTGAAACTTTTAAAGGAGCTTGAAAATATTGAGAATAATGCTGCATTAGCAGTTCATGGAATAAATCTAAAACACCTACCATTGTATAAGGCTTTAGGTTATCAAGTTTACGAATTGGAACAATATTATATAGCTAATCCTGATGTATCTCATAACATTCTACATAATCCTGAGCGACTGCCTATTGCAACTTCAAATTATGGAACAGCATCGCTAGAAATATTGTCTTTGTCAGACTTGGAAAATCTGAAACTGCCAATAGAAACAGCTTCTTCTTATAAAACACCTAAATATTTCATGCGGCGCTTTATACAACATCCCTTTTACAAGTATGTTGTATACGGTATTGTTATGGGAGATAAAATGTCTGCTATCATGTCTACCCGTATTGTAGAGCACAACGGTTCTTCTATTTTACGTATCGTTGACTTTATTGGTGATAAAGGTGTGCTTGGTGATTGTGGAAGTGGCCTCCAAAAATTAATGTCCGAAAGCTGTTTGGAGTATATTGATTTTTGGCAATATGGAATTTCATCAAAAATTTTAAAAAGAGCAGGATTTCAAAAAGTAAAACCAACTGGTAAATTAATATGTCCAAATTACTTCGAACCTTTTGTTGTCAAGAATTCTAGACAGTTTTGCTGTATTAAAGGAAATAATCATAGCCCTTTTGTCTTTTGTCGAGCTGATGGCGATCAGGATAGACCAAATGTATTACTTTATTCATGAAGAGTTTAGGAAGTCATATCTTTTCTTGCGCCGACTTAGAATGGTTTGCATCTGCCTCTGGTGATTTCAACCCAATTCATATTGATCCTGTTTATGCTCGTCGGTTAATTACTGGTAAGCAAACAGTGCATGGCATGCTCTTAATCCTTTTTGCTCTTGAGAATTATTATTTAAAACATACTCATGTTCCAAGTCAAATCAAAGCTTTCTTACAAAAACCAACCCTGGTGGGTGACGAGGTTAAGTTTTTTTTTAAAAGAGATAATATGGAAACAACTATTTTTATACGCAGTGAATTAGGTCAGGTAGCAAGCATTCTTATGACCGGTGAAGGGATAAAGAATAATAAATCAATCCCTAATAATCGTCCTAAAAAGCAGAGTATAAAAAACAATTCTTTTTCTGAGCTTAAAGATCGAGTTGGCAAGCTAACAGTTATGGCATTACATCACGACCTGGAGCTAAAACTTCCTAACGTATCGCATGTTCTTGGATCTCATAGTGTGGCAACAATTATGTCGTTCTCAAAACTTGTAGGCATGTCCATGCCAGGACTTCATTCAATTTTTACAGGATTTAAAATGAAATTTGGAGTTACAAATGTCCAGCCACTCAGTTGGAGGGTTACCAGACATATTTCGCCTAATGCGCCAATACAAATTTCTCTCGAAGGAGACGATACTTTAGCTCAGATAGATGCATTTGTACGCCCGGCGCCTGTAACACAACCTAGTTTGTCAGAAGTACAACAAATTACTAATTCAATGGCATTTGCCGGTCAAAGAGCATTGGTCATTGGTGGATCTAGAGGCTTGGGCGAGGTGGTAGCAAAATGTGTTGTAGCTGGAAGTGGTAATGTTTGTATTACATATGCCAGTGGAAAGAGTGATGCACTTAAAATCCAAACTGAATTGAATCAGAAAAGAGAGGTTTGTAAAGTTTCCAGGCTCAATGTTACTTGCCTTAATAACTTTGAAAATTTGTTGAGATCCTTTAAACCGACTCATTTATATTATTTTGCTACACCACCTATCCGTAATAATAATCAAAACTATAGTTCAAGACTTTATCAAGAATATGTCAGTATATTTGTGAACGCATTCACTGAATTAGTCCGCCTAATAGCAAGTAACATTTCTGAACCTATTCATATCTTCTATCCCTCCACTGTTTTTATTGAAAATATACCAAAAGGTTTTTCTGAATATACAACTGCAAAAAAAGTTGGCGAGGCTCAATGTAAAATACTAGAGGCAGAATATCAAAATTTACAAATCCTCTCAAAAAGATTACCACCTATGAATACTGATCAAACATCATCGCTAACAAAAATACCCGCAGAGTCGGCCTTGGGTGAGATATACAATTTGGTAAAAGAGATGAACGGATAATCCAAATGAATGATCTAACCATAATCATGTATCATTATGTAAGGCCAATTATTGATAGCGAATTCCCTGGAATAAAGGGACTAGAGTTTGATGGCTTTAGACGGCAGCTGGATTACTTAGCTGAGCGATTTAATATAGTCAGTACTGAGCAAATTGTTGATTCATGCTTGAAAAACAAGAAGCTTCCTATTAATGCATGCTGGTTAACATTCGATGATGGTTACAAGGACCATTATAAGTTTGTACTTCCAGAATTATTGAATAGGAATTTACATGGGGCTTTTTTTCCACCGAGAGTAGCAATTGAGGACGACGTTGTTCTTGATGTGAATTTGATTCATCATATTATTAGCTGTGCCAGTAATATCAAAGATTTAGTATATAAATTAAATATGTGCTGTCGCATGGATGGTATTTCAGATGACAAACTCACTTCTTTTTATAATGAATTTGCTGTCGCAAATAGGTTTGATAATGAAGATACTATATATGTAAAACGTATGCTACAACATATACTACCAGAAAATTTAAGGAACTCTATATCATCACAGTTATTTCAAGACTACGTTGGTATAAGACCAGAAGATTTTTCACAAAAACTATATATGAACATTGATGAGGTAAGTAATCTTGTCAAATGCGGAATGTATGTTGGGAGTCATGGATCAATGCATTACTGGCTTGATAGGATTTCTTCAGAGAAGCAAGAGCAAGATATTTTGAAGTCTTTAGAATTTCTCGAACGTGTGGGTTCAGCTAAAGAGAACTGGATTATGTGTTATCCATACGGTGCTTACAATGAGGCAACATTGACTTTATTAGAGAAATACAAAGCTTCTATCGGTATTACTACTGAAGTTCGGGTAGCCAATATATCCAACGATAACCGCTTTACACTTCCGAGGTTAGATGCAAATGATTTTCCAAGATAGTCGACGAGTGAGTGGTGCAACAATCAAAATAAGCAAAGAGGTGGCTTTTGTAATTAGCATAAAGAATATATCAATAAGGCTAATCACCGGTGAGCTAAACTTTCAATAGCAGCAGCAAAAAACGATTTTCCACATAAGGAGTAGCTTGACGATTAAGATGCATAAATTAATTGAAAAAAACTATCTTCATTTCCCTTAATTATATTTTTAAAACTTTCTTCTATTCAATAACTTGATATTTTTTATAAAACTCATGATATATTTCAGGCCCAATTAATATAATTACTTTCATGAATTTTCTTATTATTTATAACTAAGCTTATTTTTAAAAATTATTGATATAATATATATATTTCCTCGTATACATTATTTCTAAGAGGCGTAATTCTCTATTTTATGAGATAAAAGCTAGTATAGAATAAATATTATTTGAATTCAAAAAATGGTAAATTGATTAAATGAAATCTGGATATTTCAAAATTAATAATGAAATTTTTTTACTATCTCTTTCTGTTTGTACATTTATAAGTTTATTAATTATAACAATATCTGGTCTAAATCTATTAAGCTTATTGGTTGTTGAGATAGAATTGAAATGGAAATCGTTAGTTATATTACCACTTGCATTTATATTTGTTTTATTTTTTTTAAAGAAGTTAGATCTAGTAGAGAATCTTTTTAGATTACTAATATTTGCGTTTATAGTAGTTGTTTTCAGTGTTTATGCAGGAACTCTTTTTCCTGATACCTCATGGGATGGAACAGCTTACCATTCAGATGCCATTATATGTTTGGTTGAGGGGAAATCTATTTTAGCAAGCTGTCCAGAGGTTAATAATAGCTCAACTATTCAAGCAAAAAACTTTCCTGCTGCAGCATGGGGCTTCTCATCAGTTTTAGTTAGTATTTTTAATATATTAGAAGCTAGTCATGCAATTGGATTTATATGGCTCATTATATTTTCACTATTGTCATTAAAAATAGCAATTAAATTTAAAATGCATTTTATTTTAATCCCTGTATTTCTTTTAATCATATTGTCTAATCCAGTTCTGATCTATCAGCTTTGGACTAATTATAACGATAGTTTAGTTTATCTTGTTTCAATGTGTAACATCTACTCATATATTTTTATAATTGATAAAGAGAAAAAAATTCAGCAGTTGGGTATTATCTTATTATTCAGTACCGGAATTTTTCTGATAAATTTAAAGTTCTCAAGTGCAGTACTATTTTTATTTTCATTTATTATAATTTCAATTTTTATTTTCACTATGACTAAATTAAAAATTATGAGCTTCATGAAAGTTGAAAAAAAATTTGCTGTTTATTTGTTATTGTTTAGCTTATTTCTTGGTATTGGTAACTCATATCATCCTTACGTAACGAATTTATCACAAGGAGAACACTTATTTCATCCCATTATGGGCAATGAAAGATCAAGCTGGATTGAGAATATAAACGGTGACTGTTTAAAATATGAAAATAGGTTTATGAGAGCTATAAAGGCACCCTTTGCGGGGTTTGATCAAATGGGTGGGCCAAAATGTAAAGAAATAATTTATTCAGATTTGTGGAGTGATAAGAAATCATGGAATTTGAAAAATAAATACAAACTGTTTGAGGTTCACTATCAAAAGATTGCCAATCATGATCAAGGCTGGAGACTCGCTGGATTTGGACCTATATTCCCATTACTTGTAAGCTTATCTTTAATTATTTTTGTACTAAATTTCCTGAGTAATACTTTTATAAACAGAATAAGTATAATGAAGACCAGCCAAATATTTTCTGAAAAAAAATTACTATTCATTTTTGCATTAATTACCTCGATCTTATTGCAGATAGGTATCACTGAACCTACATGGATAGTCCGATATACACCACTTTTATGGACCCTCTCTGTTTTACCATTTATTATATTGCCAGATTCTAAGCTTCGTGCATTAAGTATCTTATCCTTGCCAATCATTGTTTTACTTATTATTCACTCTTATTTATTAATTCAAACTAAGTGGTCATGGGAAAAAGATGGAGTAAATCAAATAAGGCAAATAGAAAATTTTCAAAAAAATTTTTTATATAATTCAGTTTTTTCTTCAAACATTTTTTTTGATAAGTTTACGAAATTTAAATTTGGAGGCCAAGCTTTAAATTCTTCTAAAAATTGTTTTTTAACTAAATTTAGATATGGCTCTAGCGATATAATGATAGAGATTGATTATAAGTATTTGGAAAAATATAAAAATACTTACAAAGATCATAATTTAGATAAGAATTTATTAAAAAAAAGAGACTGTTAGATATTAAAGTAGAAAAATAAATATTGTATGGAACGAAACATAAATTTTTATATTTTATATCTTTTTATTGGATTAATTATTTTTTTTATTGATTTGTTAGTTTTTTACTTTGTAAATAATTTTAGTAGTTATTTAATTGCTCAAGTAGTCTCATGGCTTTCCTCATGCTTTATAGGAATATATTTGTTTAGAAAATATGTTTACAAAAGTAAGTTATTTTTCTTTAAATTATCGATCCAAATTTATCAGTCTCTTTTGCTTCTATTTGTTTTATTTTTTTCCAGCATATATATTCTATATTTATTTGTGGAAATATTGAATATTAACGTCTATTTATCAAAATTATCTATTGTTTTGATGACTGTAATAGCAAACTTCTTTATAAGAACATTTATAATTTATAAATAAAACGTCTTATGTATTACAAAAATTTTGATAACAGTTTCGATGAAAATAAAAAAAATAATCTTACAGTTATCTTGTTAGCTAAAAATGAAAAACAAAACTTGATCCAGACTAATATTTTAAGTGAATTGCAAAAATATACAAACGAACTCATCATCATTGATGGTCACTCTGAAGATGGAACATACGAGTACGCTATGCAATTCTCAAAAGATGTTTATAAGGATAATAAGAAGGGTAAAGGCGATGCTATAAGAATGGCAGGAGAAATTGCAACTAAAGATGTTTTGATATTTATTGATGCTGACGGCTCGCATGACCCTAATGACATTCCCAAGATAGTAAATCCAATATTCAATAATGAATATGATCATATAACTGGGTCAAGAACACTCGGTGGCAGTGATGAATACTTTGGATCATTTGAAAAGTTTCTCAGAGTCACTGGATCTCATATAATCCTTTTGTTAATCAATTATAGATTTAAAAAGGATCTTACTGACTCACAAAATGGTTTTAGAGCTATAAAAAGATCTGTCTTTATTGATCTAGGCCTTGAAGAGAATATTACTTCTATTGAGCAAGAAATGATAATTAAAACTCTAAAAAAAGGATATACACTTGGTGAAGTTCCTGCTCATGAGTATCAAAGAATTTCTGGAGAGTCAAAAATATCATTAAGTAAAGTTTCTTTTCGATATGTATATTCTTGTTTAAAAAATCTATATTTCTAAAAATGCCATTTAAAAATCATGAACTTATAAATATTAATGATCTTGATAAGATGGATTATATTGAGTGCAAAGATTTATATTCAAAACATATTAACTCTGCTAAAGCAGACTTGTTACAAAAGTTTATTTCATCTAGACAAATGATTGATAGAGCAGAGGGCGCCACAATATACACAAAGACTAATGAAAAAATATTAGACTGCACCGGTGGCTATGGGGTCCTTAATCATGGGCATAACCATCCAAGAATACTTTCTGCAAGGAAAAGAGTGCTTGAAGAAAAAAGAATGGAAATAAATAAAAATTTTTTCTCTCCTGCACTTGTAGCTTTATCGCATAATATGAGTAAAATTCTTGAAGATAATTTAGATTTATCTTTTTTTCCTAATAGTGGAAGTGAGTCAATTGATGTGGCTGTAAGACTTTGTTTACTTAAATCGGAAATTGAAAAAACGAATAAGAAAGTATTCCTTGTTTCGGATAGAGCATTTCATGGTAAATCACTGCTTGCACAAGCTTTAAGTTTCTCAGATGAAAATTCAATCAAACTTCCAAGCAACGTTGAAATAGAAAAATATGAATTTAATGAATTGGAATCTCTAAAAAAATATAGTTCAAGAAATGATATTGCAGGTATTTGTATAGAGCCATTTTCTGCCTCAACCATGACAGAAACAAAATTAGAAATGCTCTATGCATTAAAGCAATTATCAATAAAAATTTCCTGTCCGCTTATTTATGACGAAGTTTATTCAGGGTGGTACAAAACTGGTAGTCTATTCAATTTTTTACAATACGAAAATCCTGTCTGGCCAGATATATTGTGTTACGGCAAAGCTCTAGGAGGAGGTAAATCTTCAATATCTGGGGTATCTTACTCTTCAAAAGTATTTTCAAAAATCTTAAATACAAATAAGCATGCAAATTTTTTAAGCTCCACATATTACGGATTTTATGAGGAAACTGTTACAGCAATTGAAGCCATAAATATATTATTTGATGAAAATGCCGAAGAAAAATCAAATCAACTAAGTAATAAAATTATTGAGATAGATAAGCATATCAAAGATATAGGTTCCTTATATTATTTAAAAGGGGCAGGTATGTTATGGGGTTTGTTTTTTGAAAAAAATCTTATTCCAAATTTTTTAAATAGATTTAATAACTTGTTACCTAAGGCAATTATTAGCGACAAAAATCTTTCAAATAAAATCATTGCTGCTGCAATTGTTTCATACTTATATCGAGAGCATAATATTCTTGCTGGCGTAAGCTTCGGCTTCAACACTCATATAATCATTTCTCTTGGAATTATGCATACTGATGATGATATAAATAAATTAAGAGAAGCAATTATTGGAATCTCTAAATCGAATTTCTCTGATATAATTTTTAAATTTATCGCCGAAAATTTGCAAAGTAAATGAATAAATCAATTGTTATATTGACACAAAAAGATCCAATTTTTAACTTGAAAGTAGTTTACTCTTTATTAAATAATCTAACTTATGAAAATGCTTTCATCATTTACGGAAGACAAGCTCTTGGTTTAAAAGATATTATCATTAACGCATTTATCTTTGGTTTTTTTCAATGCGTTAAATACATCATTTGTAATTTATTTATTGAAAAACAAATTAAAAAAGACTTTCCTAAAATACAAATCATTCATGTCACAAATGGTGATATTGCTGAATTAATTAATCTGAAGTTAAAAAAAAAAAATATATATGGAATTTCTGTTAGTTTTCCATTCAAAATTTCTGACAAAACACTGAGTTTATTTGATGGAAATCTAATAAATTTTCATAATTCCTTTTTGCCCTTTTATCGGGGGCTTTCACCAATATACCATCAATTGAAAGACAGTGTTTGTAATTTTTCTTTTACAATTCATGAAGTGACTAAAGCGTATGACAGAGGCAATATAATTTATCAAGCATCAATTACTAAATCATATGGTAAAGGATTTCTTTGTTCTGAAATTTTAACCGAGTTATGCAAATTACAAACACATATAATTTCAATTGAAAAAGACAAAATATTTAACAAATTTTACTATTTACCAGAAGATGATTTAGGAAGCTATTACAGTAAACCAAGCGTAATTGAGTCTTTTAAATTTTGGATCTCTAGAAACTTAAATTTAAATTGATTAGTAGTATGAATGAAATAAAAAAAACAAAAATTGCAATAATCGGTGCCGGGCCGAATGGTCTAGCTTCACTTTTGCCATTTCTTGACCACAAAGATCGATTTGAGATATCTGTATTTGTATCTGGTGACAGTTTGTTCTCAGAGGAAGTAATTAATCTACAAAATAAACTACGCAATTCCACAAAAGACCAGCAACATTACTATTGGGCAAATAAAGATAATTTTGAAAGTTCTTTAATTCCAAGAAAATTATTTTTTGGGACTACACAAGTGTATGAAGATAAAGAAAAAGATATTCATATTGAAAAAAATATTCAATTTGATGTTTCACATTCAATAGGTGGCTTATCAAATGTTTGGGGCGCGAATGTATCGCCTTTATCCAAAAATGATCTAAAAAAATATTATAATAAAGATTATTTAGTTGATGAGTATAATTTTATAACTTCAAAATTTCCTATTTCTGGATTTAGAGATGATTTAGATAGCGAGCAGTCAAGAAAAAGTAATTATAATAAGGCTTCATTGAGGTATTGTTATCAATCAAACATATTACAGAAAAAATATGAGGCTAATTTTAAAATTTTTAATAAAGATAAGATCAGAATGGGTTTTTCTAAATTAGCAATAAAATCAGACATATTAGACCCATATGACAAAATTATTACTTCCGGTCTTGAAATGTATGGCTGTCACAATAATAATATTTTTAACAGTGCTTTTCATTATGAGAAATTAGGAGATAGTATAAAAGTTTATAAAAATACTTTAGTAACAAATATTATATCAAAAAATAATGTTATCGAGGTCTATTATAAGAATGGAGTTGAAGATGAGAAAGTAAAATTATATGATAAAGTAATTATTGCAGCAGGCACAATAGGCACCTCCAAACTTGCACTAAAACTCTTACATGGATTTAAAATAAAAAAACTAATTATAAAAGATTCTCAAAAATACTTTTTTTTATATTTTACCTTTTTTAGGTCAAAAAAGAATGAAGAAAAGAGTACAATCGGACTTTCTCAAACAATTATTCAAACTGAAATAAATGGACATACATTTCATATGCAGCTATATCATTCAAAACTTATGATTAGAGATGCTTTAAAAAATATTTTTGGCAAAAGAATTTCTAATTATATAATCATTTTATCAAGTTTTCTTCTGAGTAGAATTATGATCGGAGTAGTATACTTCCCAGATGAGATAAGCCATCATATGGAAATAAATTTTAAAGATAAAAAATTTTCTTTAAAAAAAAGAAATAACAAGAAGTTTTCAAAAAAATATATTTTCTCAATATTTTGTAAACTTTTAAAATTTACCTTAAAACTAAAGTCTCTTCCTCTGCCTATTTTTATAAAATCAAAGATAGGCATTAGCCAACATTTTGGAGCTTCTTTACCGCCATCTGAGGACTCTCAACTGGGAAGCACTTCCTACGATGGTAAGCTCTACCCATATGAAAATATTTTTATTTCAGACAGCTCATCATTATCAAGAATACCAGCGACACCCCCAACATTTATTTCTATGAGTAATGCATTCCGCATATCTAGTAATATAGTAAAAAATGTAAAAGATATTGAATAAAGGCATGAAATGTGTGTTTGACATCTTGTAGACCTGGCTATGCCCTAATTATTGCGTGAGATCAGTAGATTTTTGTTCTTAAAACTTAGTTTATTAAATCCTAATTCGCAGAGATATTTTTCTATTCCACTTTAATCATTTAAATAATTAAATTTTTCAACATTAATTTATTACATTCATTAGCAATGATTAGGCAACTTTCAGATAATCGGCTAACCTGATTGTAAGAGCTATAATATTCATAGTCGGCGTATTGCCTCCAGAACTTGGAAAGACACTCGAACTTGATATATATAAATTTGAAGTGTTGTGTATCAGTAGATTTGTATTTACTACTCCATTTTGGGGATGTGATGACAATGGAGTTGTTCCCATTAAGTGTGCCCCACTTGAAATAATGTCTTCCCATAGATGGTTACTACCTGGAATAGTAATTTTTACTCTACCCCCTGTTTGTGTTGCATATTCTTGAGCAAATAATTTCATGAAAGTTATATATTTTTCTTTAATTTCAGAATCTAAGCCCCAAACTAAATTGATTTTTTTCCTGTTAAATTTATCTGTCTCACTACTTAAATAATAAAAATTATCTTTGTTAGGCGCTATTTCTGAGCGAAAATAAAAAGAGTCTTGCCATAAATCGTTATGTGAGTTTTTACGATTAATCAATTTAATAATTTTCTTATCAAGTTGATGCAGCTCAGAAATTTCATTTTCATTTAATATTCTAGAATCATCAAATCCAATTGTATTATTATGTAATTGAAATTCTTTTTGTGCTTCTTCATTCATGGTGTAAACCAAATGAGTTCCATTATCTGTGTGATAAATAGATCTTGTTTTTAATTTACTATCATATCTATATCCATAGCCAAAACTATAAATCCAAAGATGTTCCATAAAACATTTTCCAAGCTTGTTAGAATGATTTCCGATATTTACCATATATTTTTCATTAATATTCAATAAAAATCTTACATTTTCGGATGCTCCCATACAAAGAATAAACTTATCTGAGCTAACTAGAAACTCCCTTTGATTATTATTTTTAAAAATAAATGACTTTAAATGGTATTTGTCTTTAAAATTGAAATTGCAGTCAGTAACAGATGCATTTAATACACATGTAATTTTTTTACTTTTCTTAATTTTTTTAAGAAACCGATTATGAAAACTTGGTTCTAAACTGACTTTTTCAATTTTTGTATCAAAGAGAAGACTATTATTAAATAACTTTGGATAATTGAGAAAATCTTGAGAAATTTTTTCAAAATTACTATCCTCAAGACCGGCATACTTTGCGGCTCTTGGTATAAATTTATAGTATTCATCATAAGAAATATCCCATCCAGCAGAATTTATGTAATTTCTTTTATCGAAGTCAATAGGGTCAAATGGACGACTTATACCAGCCCAGTGACTAGTTCCTCCAAACCATCTTTGATGTACATTTTTTGTATATTCTTTTCCATGATCTACTGATATTCCATAATTTTCAGTTAGACCGCTATGATCATCTTGTTTATCAGGATTAATATCTAGATCTCCGCTTTCAAGAATTAGGATATTATCAAATTTTTCCTCTATCTCTAAAGCTAAAGTTAGACCTGCAATACCAGCACCTATAATCACTATGGGATAATTATTGGAGGGCAAATGATTAATTTGGTCTAAATCAAGTAACATTTTTTAGAGAATTGATATCTTCTGAAGTAAGCTGCCAACCTTTATAATTTATAAATTTGTTGTTATAAAACTTTTCAAATTCATTTTTGATTAATATCTTGTTAGTAATCAAAACTGAAAAAGAAGTTATCAATAGTATTTTAAGAAAGCTTCTTTTACTTAATTTTTTTTTCATACAACTTATTTTTGTATTTTACGCAATAACTAATGATATCAATTATTATTTATTAGTTATATATAATAATTCAAAGATTAAGAGGCACAACATTAAGATATTGTCTAGCATAGCAATTTTCTTAATTAAATTAAAATTTCGAAATTTTTTTTATTTTGTGAAGTGACAATTTATTTTCATGTTTAGTAGACCTGGCAATGTCCTACTCTCCCATGCCTTAA
>TARA_B100001057_G_scaffold94410_1_pt1 | contig 24900 bp, 22 predicted proteins | sample TARA_B100001057 | Tara Oceans TARA_B100001057 (sample SAMEA2621839) | marine metagenome | biome: marine biome (ENVO:00000447); feature: surface water layer (ENVO:00002042); material: "saline water (ENVO:00002010), including plankton (ENVO:xxxxxxxx)" | depth 5 m
TGCATATTAGTAGGTCATTCATATGGTGGAATGGTTATAACGGGTACCTTTGATAGATTAGGTAGCGAATACATAAAACGTTTAGTTTACTGTAATGCCTTTGTGCCCAATCCCGGTGAGTCTTTAAATGATATGACACCTCCACACTATGTAGAACTTTTTAATAATATTGTACAAGAAGATGGGAGTGTTATTCTTCCATTTCCTATATGGAGAGAAGCTTTTATTAATGATGCTGATTCTGCCGTTGCTAAAAGTACTTATGAAAAGTTAAATCCTCACCCTTATAAAACATTTACAGACCCAATAAGATTAACAAAACCTCCGGCAGCGATGGAAGTTGGAAAATCCTATCTGAGTTGCCAAGATGATATAGCTATGCCAGCAAGCTTACCTTGGCATCCTAGGTTATCAGAAAAGTTAGGTCTATATAGATTAATTTCTATGTCAGGAAGTCATGAAACACTATTCACAAACCCTTTATTATTAGGTAAAAAAATAGTTGAGGCTGGAAGAGATTAATTTTTAGAGGAGTTTGCCTCATATAATTCCAACCACCAGTCTTGAGTGCCCCCTAATCCATTCACAAAAGTATCACTACAAGTATCATAATAATCTTTGTAATTTGACATACCAGGTTCGAGTATTTTTTTTATTTCTTTTTTCTCACTTTTTGATAATTTATTTATATGAACTAATTCACCCATTCCCATGCTATCACTGTAATCTTCAATAAATTGTATCGTTAAGCTCAAGTCAGCACAGTCTAAGATTTGTAAAAAAATACTCGATATATACTGACCATTATCATCACTTTGTAGAGTTTCGTAATCTATCAATCTCCAGAAGGTAATACTTTTTCCCATAACCCTTGAGTTATACCAATCCTCATATTCAGTTGAACTCGGCATATCACGTGACTTAACCCATTTGAACTCAGCATATGACATAGTTGGAAATAGTATTAAGAGAAAAGTTAATATTATTAGTAAATTTCGCATATTAAGAAGTATATAGGAGGAAATTCCTTATGAAAAGTTAGTTTATGTCGAACTCCAGACCTAACCTAGCAAACTGAATTTCCTCATGAGTTCATTAATATAATAACATAAAATATATTTTATACAAAAACTGCTAGAGGTTCATCTAACAAAACTAGTTAGTTAATTGTATTTAATTGTATTATTAATATATAGGCACCCAGTAATGATAGTAGAATACCAAATATAATTTTTACATTAATAATTTCATGATTTCTATTGAGAAGATAGCCAAATAGTACACGGAATACAGTAGATGTTCTTTGGATTGGTTCCACCGTAGACATTGGTAATAATGCTAAAGCCATATATCTAAGTAGTTGTGATATGAATGCTGTAAATCCTGTTATCACAAACCACTTCTTACCTTCTTTTTCTAATCTATAAATGTCTTTCATACTTATTTTGAAAGCTATCATTAAAATAAATAAGAATATAGACGCTGATAAATAAGAAATAAAGCCCCCAATGATATTTAACTTTAGCCCCCCATTATTAGATGCAAGCTTTATCAATAATGGACTAGAACCATATGATATCGCACAAAGGATTCCCCAGATAAAACCAGCTTTATAACTTATTGCAACACCAGACTTTGTTATTTTATCTTTTCTCGTTACCAAAATAACAATTGGTCCAAGTAATATTAAAATAATACCTATTATATGATAATGGGTCAGATTCTCATTTAAAATAAAGTATGCAAAAAATAGAGACACTAAAAGTGATGCTTGCATTATTGGACCAGCTAGAGTTGTACCCAGGCACTCTATTGACTTATAGTTACAATAGCGGCCAAATACAAAATGAATAATGCCTGCAAGACTAAATAAAAAAATAGAAAGTCCTGATAAATTTGAAAAATGACCAACGCAATCAAATAAAAAGATTGTTATGAGAAATAGAGGTACACCAATTGGCACAGTAACTGCAATTGACTTATGAACTGCGTCATAAAGGACACCTCTTCTAATAGCTACATCATTAAAGGCAAAAGACATTGCCGATAAAAGAGCAAATAAACTACCCATCAAATTGTCCCTTCATATAGATTATTAGAACAACTTAATTTTGATTAGTAAACAAAAAAACCAGCCATAAGGCTGGTTTTTCGGAGTAGTTTAAATGTTAAAACACCAATTTTAAATTTAAGAAAACTCACAAGGTAGGTAACATTTATCGTTCGTTAATACAATAGGATATTTGGATCATACATATAAATTTATGGAATATAGGCAATAAGGTCATACTGAACTTTACATGAGGGTATTGGTAATGGGCCTGAAGTTTTAAAAATAGTTGTTGGAGGCAATCTATCACCAAGGCGATCTTGCCAAAGATCTTCAGTTACAGGAATATCCGATAAATCAGTATAATGAATTCTTCTTTTAACTAAATTCTCAATTGATGTTCCTGCTTCGTTACAGATATTTGAGATATTTTCTAATATATACTTCGCTTCAAGCCTTGCCTGATTTTGGTGATATGGAAAATTGGGATTAGGTCTTGCATTTGGAGCAAGACCATTTTTATAATCAGTTGCCATCTGACCTGAAATAAATAAATATGGCCCAGCTTTCACAGCAACGGATTCCGGGCTAATGGGATTTGAAGTACTCTTAAATTTAATTATTTCTTTTTTATATGGACCCTTTGGATCAACAGCAATAAATTCAGACTCAATTCTCATTGGTAATACGACAAGCGGTACTGGTATAATTACTCTGGCAGGAGGATTAGATGGAAAATATTCATCCCATAGCTCGTCAACAATTGCAATATCCTCCATATTAGTCATATGAAGTTCTGCTCTTACTACATGTTCCAATGACGCACCCGCATCTTCGAGTAAATCTTTCATTCTCTCAATCTCATATCTTAATTGATACTTCACTATACTGTTATCATAGGGAAAGGAATAACTAGAAAGAGTTTCCTTTAGAGGCCCATCTTGATTATGAGCAGTTGTTCCTCTCGTAAAAATGAAACCCGCTCCTTTTAATACTTGAGAAAATACAGCCCAGCCAATTGATTTGACTTGTGCAATATCTGGTGACTTACTTAACTTCACTGACTCAATTGGCATGGACGCAGATTTGGAGATATTAATCATATCTAGGGAGACCCTGGCATCCTTTACAGGCAGTTCTGGAGTAAACACTAGTGTACTTGGTGGTGGGTTATCTGGGTTGAACCAATTTCTCCTCTCACGAAGTGCCATATCCACATCCTCACCATGAACGTGAAAAGAATTGATTTTTAGAATATGTTTAAGGGATGTATCAACATCACTCAGATTATTTTCTAATCTACTATATATAAACTTTAATTGTTTTTCTATTAATGATCCATGATATGGCATACCTTCGTGCAACTTTAGGTTATCCGGAATACCAATATTGCTTTCATATGCTATTTGACCTCCAATAAAAACTAGATCCCCAGCTTTAACTGCAATTGGATTTGAGTTATCTTTATCTCTTAAATAAACTAAATCTTGTGACATAATAATTTCCTTTTATTGTTTTTAGAATGCTGCTCCTGTTGAATTCTTACTTGTAAATCTCTGATATATGATCATGATTAATAATAATATTGCTGTTTGAATAACCATGAATGCTGCGAGTCTTGCTGAATGTCTTTCCATCAACATAAAAAAAACTACAGGCATAACCTCAGTTCCATGTCTATACAAGAACATAACTGATGAAAACTCTCTTATAAATAATATGAATGACATAAGCCAAGCTGATACAATTCCAGGTTTTAATAGTGGTGTTAGAATTCGCCTGGTAGATTGAAACCAGTTTGCACCATGAATTCTTGCAGATTGTTCCAACTCTGGATGAATTGATAGCCTTACTGAATAAATAGTACGGTAAGCTAAATAGAAATATGCAATAACATATGCAAAAATTATTATAAAAATTGTGTTGTATATTGGTGTTTTCACAAATGCAAATAAGACCATCATCCCAAATACTGCACCTGGTATAACTATTGGTAATAAAACTAATAAACCCATGAAGGCTTCAGCATTTCTTGACCTTACTTGTGATAAAATTAAAGCAAAGCCAACAGAAATTGTTGCTGCAACAGAACATGCAAACATACTATTTTTAATTGCACGCGCAGTAACATCATATTCAAATAAAACAGTATAAAAATTATCTAGTGTAAAAAATTGTAAGCTAAAAGATCCTGTCCAAAACTTTTGTAGAGCAACTAAGATTAGTGTAATAATTGGCATAATAACAGCAAATAGAATATAGATTACCGCTAAAATGAATACCACCCACCTCCATTTACCCAAAGCAATTCTCTTTGACTTATAACCCTTCCCTGTAACAGTTGTAAATTTTCGGTTACCCAATAATTTCCTTTGAATGAGTATCCCAATTGTTGCAATAAGGATAGCAATCATTCCTAATGCTGATGCTGCTGTTACATCTTGTGGCATGTTATTCATAAGAGCCCATATTCTGGTGGATAATACATAATTTCCACCTGCGGAGCCCAATGCCATTGGAACCTCAAGTGTTCCGACCGACATTACAAATACAAGTATCATACCGGATAATAATGCAGGCCCATTTACAGATAACGTAATCTTTTTGAACGTACTCCAATTACCTGCACCATGGATCCGCGCTATTTCTTCTAAAGTCGGATCCATTTGACGAAATGATGCAACAGCATATAAGTACATAAATGGAGAGTAAAATACAGACTGTATAAAAACCATCGAGCCCAATGAATAGATATCCGGAAGTAAAATTGCTGGGACCCCATGATTTAATAAGAAATTAGAAATCATTCCTGCATTTGGAACAAATAATAAGCGCCAAGCAATAGCACCAACAAATGCCGACATAAAGAACGGTATAACACAAAAAACCTCGATTGCTTTTACTCCAGGAACGTCTGTTCTTGCATTAACCCATGCTAGTGAAACTCCAATTATTGTTGCCCCAAACATCGAACCTGCAGAGAATATAAGCGTATTTGATATATCGCTAATTATTGTATCTAGTTCTAAAATTCTTTGAAAACCGATTAAAGTAAATATATCATTTTCGTAAAAAGCAGCCCTAATAGCCATTGATGCTGGATATATAATTGCAGCAAACATTAATGCTGCAGTTATCCAAAATAATGATCTTTCAATATTTATATTTTTAATAAAACTATAAAGATTTGAATTTTTAGCTAATGATTTCATACTATGCCTAAATCAGAAAATTATTGCTTTCTTCGGATTTATTATAATCCTAACTTCATCACCAACTTTATATTCATCTTCATCTATAACGATTGCTTTGATATCTGCAAAATCTGTTTCAATAATGAGTTCGGATCTATCTCCCAAATATTGATAATTTTTCACAATACCAAGCATTGAATTATCTTTATTATCCTTTGTTTCTTTATCGATTGATATCCATTCAGGTCTAAATAACAATGTGGCAGACTCAGTTATTGATGAATTAGATATTCTTGCTCTTATCAATAATTCATTTTGTCCTGATGAAAGATTTATTTGCCCTGAATTATTTGATGTAACCACTGCCTTACCTTCTATAAGGTTAGCTGTTCCTATAAATTCACCTACAAATTTAGTCTTCGGATTATTGTATAAAGTCCTTGCTTGATTACTTTGTTCTATTCTACCTTCATTCATAACAATCAGCTCGTCTCCCAGGCCCATTGCCTCTGATTGATCATGAGTAACGTATACAGCTGTAATTCCAATTTCTGTTTGTATTTCTTTTAGTAAATACCTCATCTGCTCTCTAAGTTTTGCATCTAAATTACTCAATGGCTCGTCAAATAATAATAACTTAGGTCTACCAACAATTGCTCTTGCAAGAGCTACCCGTTGCTGTTGCCCTCCTGATAAATCAGTTGCATTTCTTGATCCTAGACCTTTTAATTGGACCATATTTAGGGCATCTTCCACTCTCGCAGACAGATTATTTTTATCAAAATTAGCCATTCTTAATGGAAATGCAATATTTTCAAACACTGTCATATGTGGCCATATTGCATAAGATTGAGCCACCATACCCATTCCTCGCTTTTCAGCAGGTATATATATTTGCTCATCATTATTTGATATTATCTCGTTGTTTATACTTATTATCCCAGAGTCAGGTTTTTCAAGACCACCAATACATCTAAGTGTTGTAGTTTTACCGCAACCACTAGGTCCCAAAAGAACAAAGAGTTTCTTTTCTTCAATTTCAAAACTTATGTTATCAACAGCTTGATGATTATCAAATTTTTTTGATAGATTCTGTACTTTCAGAAATGCACTCATTATTCAAATTATCCAATTTATCGATATGTATTTCTAAAAATACATTGCTCTATAAGTTATACAGAGCAATGTATTAATCTAGAAAAGGAAAGGTGAATTGTTAGTTAACAAATAATCTACCAAACTCTTCTTGAGCATTTCTAACTAAATCGGCATCTTTTACCATTGCCTCATAATCAGGTGCGAATGCTGAGTCCATAAGATCATCATTATCTGGTGTAACAGCACAACTACTTGGAACACCTGCTCTTCCAGGAACACGTCCTTCATGATATTCAAAAATAGTTTGACCTTCATGACTTCTTAAAAAATCAAGCCATAATTGTGCAGCATTTGGATGAGGTGCACTTGCAAATGCAGCTGAAGCTTGCTCTTGAAGCATTACACCTTCAATAGGAGCTGCAGTTTTTATAAATGTAGCACCTTGACTGTGAAGAACACACGCATCAGCTGAAACGCCCAATATTGATACAGGTCGCTCACCTGACATCATCATGTCAATAGATAAGGAAGATGTTGATGAAATCAATACATCCTGATCAGCTAGTCTTTCCCAATAATCATCGGGAAGTTTTCCGCTTTTCTTCATATAGTCATAAACTAAAGCAACAGATTGCTGGAGTGAACCATCTAGAATACTCATTTTTCCTTTTAATTGAGGATCTAATAAATCCATCCAACTATTAAGTTCCAAATCAGGAAGCGCATTACTGTTCCACATTGGGACGAACATATACATATCAGAAGTCCAGTAAGGAATGTTATTGAGTCCAATTTTTTCAGGAAGTTTCATTTCAGCATAGTTCGGAGAATTATAAGCCATGATTAGACCACGGTCTACAGCATCCATAAACCATGTAATTGCTGGCATAGTAGTTACATCACCTGAAATTGGAACTCCTTCACTAGCCTCAGCTTCAAGTCTTGCAATTGTACCCGGTGTATTTCTTATTTCAAATTTTACCTCAAAATCATCGTCAAGACACCAGTATTTTTTAAAACCTTCACTATGAGCCTTTGTAGTTTCAGGTGTTTCGTAAATACTTGCAACAACAAGTAATTCACCCTCCCTATTTGCTTGCGCAACCCTCGGGTCAGCACACCTTTCAGAATCTACTTCAATAATGTGGGCACCTGGGGCTTTAGCAAAACTTGTATTAAATGAAAACCCAATTAGTACAATACCAAAGGCTAGTAATGAAGTTCGAGTTAATAATTTAGTAAATTTATACATTTTATTAATATCCTTTCATCAGTTTTAAAAACCAAATTCAGAATTTAATAAAGTAAGCTATCAATAATCAACCGTTAACCGATCGGTCTCAATTATTGCCTCTACAGTGATCTCAATTTTGCATTTTGGAAAACCTAATCCAGATATCTGTAGAAGTGTGCTAGCAGGTCTATTATTTTTGAAATATTTGAATCTTTCATCGGATACTCCATAATATTCTTGTAAATCTAGCACATAAGTTTTAGAGGTAACAACATCGTCAAATGTAGCACCTACATGATTAAGACAAATCCCAATGTTTTCACATGTCTGTCTTAATTGATCTCGCATATTATCACTTGCAACATCCCCATTTGGAAGTCTTGCGGTTTGGCCTGCAAGATATATAAAGGTACGACTTTTATCAATATTTAATGTTACTGGGACGTATAAAAGCTCCCCCTCGGGACATTCATCAGTTTTTTGAATTCTCTGCCATACATTATCTGGACTTAAAAACTTCCTTGTTAACATTTTTTTACTCCTAAAACTCTCTTACTTCTTAAATTAAAAAATTGGTGTTAAATAATTCAACCATGAAATTTTCTATTTGTCAAAAAAACAAGCAAAAGTTTTCCACAGCATAAATAAATTATACTTATATTTTAATTGATTAATTTTGGTTAGTATGAAGCTTTTAATCTGAATCATATTGATATAACTAATTTCATACTACATTAATCATCGGAAAAAAGTGAACTTGTCATGATAGACTAACGTTAAGAAATTATGGAAATTGAAATAACATCAGAAACGCGAAAATATCGTAGAGAAAAACGTAAACTGGTGCATAAAAAAAAGAGAAAAGGTCGTATTGACTTTAGAACTGGCCGCCCAGGAAAAAGAAAATAATCTAAGGGTGTTACTAATGTATATTTATGTTAGGAAGATGTTCTTATAGTTCTTTTATTGCTCTTTGTGCTGCATAGGCACAGTTTTTACAGCTTTTATTACTTTCAGGTAAACTTTCGCTATTTATGCAGTCTATCATATTTATCACCTCGTTATGAATCCATTCAGTATTCCATTCATAAGGGATGAGGTACTCATCAAACTTCATAAGTCCATTAAAATCTGCGGCTGTTCTATCTCCGTTACAAACAACAAAATATGCATCAGGATGAACATTAAAACCCATTTCACGTAACAGATATACGTAAAAATCCATTTGCATTTTATAACCCTGCTTAAAGATACCATTTAAATAATTGTTGGTTGTTATTTCTCTCTCACTTGACTGCGATTTATAATCTACAACTACTAGTTTATCGGTTTCTTTATTTACCCAAACATCATCTATGCCTCCGAATAGCATTATATTTGTATTCCCAAATCGAGCTGAAAGACCATGATGCATGGAGTCTCTCCATTTATCAATTTCAGGATGCTGGAATGGTACAAAATGATTCAAACCATATTGCTCAAATAATCTATGTGGTGTTTGATTTTTCCTACAAATATCAAATTCTTTTTTATATAAAATGTCTGTTGCTTCATTTAGTGCCCATCCAGGAGTTCCAGGAGCATCTAGCCCAACCACGCGGTCTAGATAAAAACAACGTGGACATATTAAAAAATCAGCAAATTTACTTCTGCTTATTTTAAAATCCTCAGTTTGCTTAGGAGTGTATATAGAAGACTTTCTTGTACGTTTTCCTGTGGCTTCAATTAGTTGATACTTACTATTTCTCTTAAGATCGAGCAAAATTATTATCCATAAAAATTTAATCTCATTTATATCAGCCAACAATGAATTCGGCAAATATAAGTTAATCTTAAAGTGAATTATTTGAAAACCATAGGGTATGAATCAATTATATGACCACTTCATACTCTTCTAGCTGCGGCCCTCCCATATAAAGGTCAGCATTTTTTCCAGCATGTTTATGAGCCTCACGGAATGCTTCAGACTTCACCCAATTATAAAAATCTTCCTGACTATTCCATGAGCTATGTGATGCATAAACTGTATGGGTCTCACTTACCATACCCTTGATCAAATGAAATTCTAAAAAACCCGGAACACCATCAAGATTACTGTCACGGTTTTTCCATACATCTTCAAATTTCTTTTCTTTACCAGAAATTATCTTGAATTTATTCATAACAATATACATTTCTACCTCATTTATAATTTTATCATATTGAATATTTTTGTTATCTAATCTAGGTGTTTCCCATCCTTCACTTTCTCTAACCATTCAGGAACTTCCGACGCAGGTTTTTTATGCATATGAGAGTATCCATGGCGTTGCATATCATAAACATTACAGTCACGAATGGTGTTTATGGGATGTTCAAATTTATCTCCAATGTACAATATACAATGTTGTTCAGTATATTTATCATTCTGAATTACAACCATTGTATGATCATCATATGGGCTAATTAAAATAAAATAGCCACCCATGGAAATTATTATTAGCAAGAAAAAGGTGATAATAAATTTCCATGAACTGATTATATTGATAATTCTTTTATATTCCTCAGTCATCGAAAAATTACTATCATATAAAGAAATTTAAAGCAATATTACTTTAATATCTAAATTTAATTGATTTCTTTCTATTTATCGCCCTAAATAAGGTATGAATAATAAATATCAGAATATACTCATGGTAATATGTGTTGTATCTATGATACTTTGCTCCATCTATATATGGGATCACGACAGAAAACTTCCCAAAGAACCAGATTATGTCTACGAACCCTTCAAAAGCGAGGATGTGCATTTTTGGACTAGGGGTGGTGGAAATATTTTAGGTCCACCAAAAAATATTGAATAATTAAAAAAGGAAATAATAATAAGGTATATTTAGCTAGATTGTCTTTGAAGTTAAATATTTTTTATAATATAAGATTTATAATTTTCGTTTTTTTTATATATTTCAATAGTTTTTAAAATAAATATTATTATATTAACTCTATATAATATAATTTGCTCAAGAAACATAATATGAATTATAGAGATAATTTTATACCATGGATATATCATCCAGAATACGATATTCCACTTCCAACAAATCATCGATTTACTGCTAAAAAACATGGTGATCTTCTTTCTTTATTGATGAAATCTGAAATCTCAAATAATTCTAGAGTTTTTAAACCAGAACCTGCTAATAAAGATCAAATTGAAATAGTTCATACAAAATCCTATATTAATAAAATTGAATTTGGAAATTTATCAAAAAGTGAAGAGAATATATTAGGTTTACCATGGTCCAAAGAACTTCTAAAGCGCGCATATCTGGATATTAATGGAACCCTAACTACAGCAAAGTTAGCACTCAAATATGCTATAGCCTGTCATCTTGCAGGTGGAACTCATCATGCACATGCAAACTTTGGATCTGGATTTTGTGTCTTTAATGATATTGCTTTTACAGCTAAAAATTTAATTCATGAGTGTATTTGTAAAAAAGTACTTGTTATTGATTGTGATGTTCATCAAGGAGATGGGACTGCAAGCATTTGCTCAGATGAGCCTGATATATATACATGCTCTATGCATGCAAAAAATAACTTTCCATTAGAAAAAATAAATGGTGATTATGACATACCACTAGATGATGAAATCTCAAATAAAGAATATATGAATAAGATTATTTACATGCTGGATATATGTAATAAGGAAATATCACCTGACCTAGTTATATACGACGCTGGAGTTGATGTGCACCAAAATGATAAACTTGGTAGATTAAAAATTAATACTGAAACTATAATGAAAAGAGATATTGCAATATTGGACTACTTTAAGCAAAAATCTATTCCAATTTGTACAGTTATTGGTGGTGGATACTCTGAAGATAGAAATGAGCTTGCTAAAAGGCATAGTATTATCTTTAATGCCGCTCATAGCGTGTATTGTGCTGGCTAATTAAATGTTATGTTTTTAAATTTGGAAAAACTTTGTAATCATCATCACTTATTTGCTCATCTGAGAAGCCGTCTGTCACTTTCTCTAGAGCATTTATTTCAATAACATTCCGGTCAGGATCATGGAAATAAAATTGTTTACCATGAAATATACCTTCATATCGGTGCTCTTCATGTATAATTTGAATACCGAGATCTGATATAAATTTCTTGGCATCATCGTATTTGCTTACTTCAATTTTATAAGCGTTATGAACCAGAAAATCATCATTATTATTAGATTTTATGGGTGTTTTACTTTTAGTTAAGTTGACAAAGTCTTCCCCACAGCGCATAAAAACCATATCTATTTGTGGTACATGTTGAATAGTCGTAAACCCCAGGACATCCTCATAAAACTTCTTACTAACAACAGTATCCGTTACGGGCACCGTATGGTGAAGTACACCAATTGTCTTAATCATACGCATCTCCTTTGTATAAGAGAAATAATATTTTAAAGAAAACCTAAAATCAATAAATAAGAATACTTACTAAACCTAAGTTGTTGAGATTTAATTTCTCTACAATTTAGTTATTTTGATATAGATAAAAATTTCGACTCAGAAGCTAACAATTCTAAAAAAAAATCATACAAACCTTCTGCTCTATTTTCTAATACATCTTTAATACAATCCAGAATTGTAATTTGACCCTGATTATTGGTAAAATTTAGGATCTGCGTAGAAGTGAAACCATCTGCTAATAACTTATCTTCAATTACATCTATTATTTCGTTTAGTTTTTTTAAGTTTGTATTATACCAAATACTCTCTAAATCATTGTAGCCATAAGGAAATACATAGTGCCTATCTTTTAACTGCTTCAGATGTAGAACTCTCTCAGCGATTTCTTGCAGCAACGGAACCCCTCCAATTGATTTTATTGCATCCCTGATATCGAGAACATAGGTCTTGCCATCACGTGAGAGTTTTTTATCTTTAAAAGGTACTGGTTTTGTCGCATAGAAAGTAAGTTTTGGTTTCCCTTGGGAAATATTCTGATTCTTATAACAATTGATCACATGATCTTTTTTATCTAGAAGAACAAAAGATAGTTTCTGCCGGATATTTGGATCTTTTATACCTAATTTTTCTAAGTTCTGATGTGCCGACTCTAATTTAGACTCTCTATTTAGAGAACTTTTATAATTAATGGATTCTGATATACCTTTCATTTGAAGAGCTTTCTCAATTAATTTTTGATTAATTGTGTCTGGAACTTTTCCATGCTCACCGACTAAGTAATTAACAATACCAGGATAGAGCGTTTCAAATCTATCTTTTCCTTCAAGTTCATTCCATAACGATAGTGCTGCTTGCCCAGTTGTATTTGCTGCATATGGCGTAACCTGTATAGGCTCACCTAAATCTTTTAATATTTTTGTTTGCATATTATAAATATTGATTTGGATTTGTTTCCATGCGTCACTTTTCCCATCGAGATTTAAGAGCCGACTTAAATTTTCTATTAAACCAGGAATTGACTTTAGCGTTGAGGATGCTCCTCCAGGTACCCTTGCCTTATACATAGAGTCAATTAAATCTTTATCGTACGCAGTCTCATATTCGCGGTAACGAAATCTGAGTTTAAGAATTTTATCCATACTATCTTTAATCGCACCTTTATTTAATATAGGAGCATGACGGCTAATTTTTTTATCAGGATAGTTTCTTATGAGCTCTGCCATTTTAGTCATACTCGGGTGGGCTGTTGAACCTGATAATGCCGGATGTTGTACATCTAATGTAATATTTTTTTTATATTTTACGGCCGCTTGTATCGCAGCCATATAACAAGATGGTGCCTCGCCATATGTAGAGTGTGCATGTATAGTTATATCTTGATGTGGAAAATTTTCAATCAATTGGGTTGTCAACCCATGAACAAAGTTCGGATCCAACCTTCCGCTTGCAGATTTTAAGTAAAAATTTTTATGCCCCATTTCGTCAAGTTTCTTTGCAAAATTTAAACATTCAGGGATTGTGACATTCGGATTATCTTCAATACATATTGTTCCATTGGCAATAATATCATAGCCAAGATTTTGAGCTTTCTTTACTGCTTTTATAACCCCAGCTAGAGGTCTATGATCATTCATTCCATGGAAGTTATGAAATACATTTATACCCATACCTGCAAATTCTAAAACAATTGCTTCCACGACATCATATGGCTGTGGCTCATAACCAAATAAAAAATCTCCCCTTATGAGAGCAGATTGTTTCATTTTAAATTTTTTAAAATGACTTATAATTTTTTCAACTTCTTGCCATTCATTTCGACCCTTTTTGGCGAATAGATCAAAAAAAGTTCCACCCGCGGTCTGTATCATATCGCAATTGGTTAAATGGGCTGTAGGATATGATTTTATTATTTCATCAGCGGATGGGTTGGTGCCAAGAAGTGATTGAACAGAGTCTCGAAGTACATCATGAAACTTAATAAGAGCCATATATATATCCATTAAATATTTTATATTTAGATTTATATATAATTTTTTTAATCAGTAAATTGAAAAATATCATATTAATAATTTGTATAAATCTTATCCAACCTTTATAAATATAATTATGAGTAATATAGTCAGTCAAATTGGGAATACTCCACTTATTTACTTGGAAGAAGTATCAAAACTTACATCCTGTAATATATATGGTAAAGCAGAGTTTTTAAATCCTGGTCTTTCCGTCAAAGATAGAGCTGCACTAAGTATCATAGAAAATGCAGAAAAAAGAGGTGATTTGAGAAGTGGTGGAACTATTGTAGAAGGTACGGCTGGTAATACAGGAATTGGAATTGCTCTTGTTGCAAACGCAAAGGGCTATAATGTTAAAATTATTATTCCAGAAACACAAAGCCAAGAAAAATTTGATACATTAAATGCACTGGGAGTCGAGCTTATTAAAGTTCCCGCTGTTCCATTTGCAGATCCAAATAATTATCAACATATAGCAAAACGAATTGCAAATGAAGAAATGAGAACGAACCCGAATGGTGCAATATTTGCTGATCAGTGGAATAACCTTGATAATATGTCAGCTCACTATAATACTACTGGTCCTGAGATTTATAATCAAACTAATGGCGAGGTAGACGCATTCATCTGCTCAGTTGGAACGGGGGGAACTTTATCTGGTGTTTCCAAATATCTTAGAGAAAAAAACTCTTCAGTAAAAACGGGAATTGCAGACCCAAAAGGTGCTGCAATGTATAATTTTTTTAAAAATGACCAAGTAAAAGCAACTCAAGGTAACTCAATATCAGAAGGAATTGGTTTAGGTCGTGTAACTCCAATTATTGAGGAAATAGAAAAAGTGGACTATGCCTACTCTATTGATGATCGTGATGCATTACCATACATATATAATCTTGTTAAGAATGAAGGAATTATATTAGGTGGCTCAAGTGCTATAAATATAGCAGGCGCAGTTAATATTGCGCAGGATATTGGTCCAAACAAAACTATTGTGACTATACTATGTGATCATGGCAGCCGCTACCAAAGTAAGATATATAATACAAAATTCTTAAAAGATAAAAGTCTGCCAATTCCTGATTGGCTTAGAAGTTAACCCTCTAACAAACTTCCATTTTGTAGCGATATTACTCTATCTGATTTATCAGACAATTTTATATTATGTGTTGCCAATAAAACTGACATATTCTCGTCTTTGGCTAGGTCTAAAAACTGATTAAATACTATATCAGCTGTTTTTGAGTCCAAGTTACCTGTAGGCTCATCAGCAAGGAGTATATCTGGATTATTTGCAAGTGAACGTGCAATCGATACTCTTTGCTGCTCACCTCCTGACATTTGTGATGGTAGATGATCTTTTCTATCAAAAAGTTCAAGTTTGCTAAGTAATTTTTCAGCCTTATCTTTTGCGTATGATTTTTGATGACCTGCAATTAACATGGGGATCATTATATTCTCAAGTGCTGTAAAATCAGATAAAAGATGATGGAATTGATATATAAAACCAATTGAGTTTCTACGGCTTATCGTTCTCTCTTTTTCGCTCATCGCAGAAAATTTGATATCATTTATAATAATCTCACCTGAATTTGGTAATTCTAATAAACCTGCAATATGTAAAAGTGATGACTTTCCTGATCCAGAGTTACCAATAAGTGATACAATTTCACCTTTTTTTACAGAAAGGTTTACATTATCAAGAACTTTTATTTCATTATTACCTTGATTATATATTCTTGATATTGAGTCTAATAATAAGACGTTATCCGATTGATATATATGATTATTATTCATTTCTAAGCACCGTAACTGGATCAATTTTTGAAGCTTTCCATGAAGGATAAATGGATGCAAGAATTGAAAATGAAAGTGCCATTATAACCACAGATAATAATTCTCCATTATCAATTTGGGCAGGTAATTTTGCCAAATAATACATTTCAGGCGAAAATAAATCAGTTCCTGTAATTTTTGATATTAGCAATCGAATTGAGTCGATATTTTTGCAAAAAATTATTCCTATTATCACACCCAAAACTGTTCCAATAACACCAATGAATGAACCTGTTATAAAAAATATACGAATGATAGAGTTCCGTGATGCTCCAATTGTTCGAAGTATTGCAATATCTGAATTTTTGTCCTTTACAAGCATTATTAGACTTGAAACTATGTTAAGCCCAGCAACTAAAACTATTAATGATACTATTATAAACATTAGATCTCTCTCTACTTCTAATGCTGTAAAGAATGTTTTATTTTGGTCCATCCACGAAGATACGTAATAACCATTACCCGCAATTTTTTTTGTTTCTATGATGGCATCTTTTATCAGTTCTGGATCTTGTAAAAATATTTCTATGGAATTGACACTTTCTTTTTGATTGAAATACTTTTGAGCTTCATCTAAAGGCATATAAACAAAGTTATTATCATATTCGGACATCCCAATATTAAACACTCCTGAAATAGGATAAGATTTTATTCGAGGAGTTGTTCCAAATGGAGTTTGGGAACCCTTTGGTGATATTAGAGTAAGCATATCATTTAACCCGATCCCCATATTTAATGACATGCCGGAGCCAATTAGAATACCATCCTGAGTTCTATAATTGTCGATATTCAGGTTATCATTAATTTTAGGAACGTTCTTTATATCATTATACTTAATTGCTTTAATAATTGCCCCTGATGTCTGATTATCCGAAGAGACCATAACCTGTGAGTATATTGTTGGAATTACAGAAAGAACATTATCAACATTCTCTAATTGAACTCTTAAATCCTCATAATTATCTATACCAGAATCAAAAGATTGAATGGTAATATGCCCATTAATCCCAAGTATCTTATCTAATAACTCGGACCTAAAACCATTCATTACTGCTAAAACAATAATTAAAGTTGCAACCCCTAACATAATACCAATTAGTGAAAAAAAGCTTATAATTGATATGAACCCTTCTTTCTTTTTTGATCTAAAATATCTAAAAGCAATCTTCCATTCGAAAGCAGTGAAGGGTAAGGGTTCTTTTATTCTTTTTTCAGGAGTAATCATGACCAAACTATTTTAGAAAATTATCTATATCTTCAACTACCACATCGCCAGTTTTTCTATTTTTAATTTCCAGCGTTTTGTTCTGAATTGACTTATTACCAAGAATAATTTGTTCGGGTATTCCGATCAAATCCATTCTAGATAACTTTTCCCCGACAGAATTTGGAGTATCATCGTATAATACAGATTGTGATGATTGTAATTTTGCATATAGTTTATCACAAGTCTTCACTAATTCCTCATTCTTCGGATTTAGGTTGATTAAAGCTATATCAAATGGAGACACACTCTCGGGCCAAATAATTCCCTTCTCGTCATGGCTAGCTTCTATTATGGCTGCAACAAGGCGAGAAACACCAATACCATAAGACCCTGATTGTATTGGATTCATGGTTCCGTCTCTGTCTTGTACATTCGCACTGAGAGGCTTTGTATATTTATCACCAAAATAAAAAACATGCCCAACCTCAATTCCTCTTGTAGATAATCTATTTTCTTCATCCACATTTGCCTCATAAGCTTTTTGATCAAACATATCTTCTGTTACAGCATGAAATTTAGTCCAAGAGTGCACAACGTCCTTAGAGTCACTCGCATAATTAATGTTTTCAGGTAATTTTAATTCTAAGAGTCTCTTATCTATATAAACCTTACTTTCTCCAGTATCTGCTAGAATTATAAATTCATGGCTTAAATTACCTCCTATAGGACCTGACTCAGCTTGCATCGGAATAGCAGTTAATCCCATTCTTTTAAAAGTTTTTAAATATGATAAAAACATCTTGTTATATGACTCTCGACCATCTTGTTCCGATACATCAAATGAATAAGAGTCTTTCATCAAAAACTCTTTACATCTCATTACACCGAAACGTGGCCTGACTTCATCTCTAAATTTCCATTGAATATGAAATAATATTTTGGGTAGTTCTTTGTAGGATTTAAAATAATGACTTGCAATATCTGTGATTTGTTCTTCATTAGTTGGCCCATATAATATATCACGGTCGTGCCGGTCTTTCATTCGTAGCATTTCTGATCCATAATCATCATAACGACCACTCTTTTTCCAAATATCAGCGGATTGGATTGTTGGCATTAATAATTCTATTGCACCAGCATTAATTTGCTCCTCCCTTATAATTTTCTCTATCCGCTTCAAGACCGCATACCCAAGAGGTAGCCATATATAAATACCCGAACTAGCCTGCCTAATCATTCCTGCTCGAAGCATTAATCTATGAGATATTATTTCAGCATCTTTTGGAACTTCTTTTAGAGTTGGTAAAAAATATTTACTTAATTTCATCAGGTTTCTCAATCTATACTTAAAATTTTATTCATTGTTAAAATATCAAAATAAAATAAAAGTACTAAGCTTAATAATATAATAAATGTTACTATAGTTGTAACTATCAGTTTATAAACTAATTTTGGGTTTATAGGTACACTGCCATGTATACCTTTAATATTGATACCTTTATCCATATGAGTTGTGATATTTAAAGGTAAAACAATAAAAAATACAATCCACCACATAATAAAAAATATACCAAAAATTGTGAATGTACTCATATTAAACCCTAATTTTATTTTAAACGAAAGTTAAGTTTATTTTGATAATTGGTTTTTTTCCCCATTTGGAATATAATTCACTACGTAATGTTTTTTCTAGATAATTTTGCATAAATGACTCATCTCTTTTTTTTGCATTAGGAAGAGAGTCGATAGCATTTTCAATAATTAATTCGACATATTTTTCTGTATTTTCAATTTGATTCAGAGAATTTGGAACTCCAAGTAACTCAATCACAGGATCCACATATAATATAAAGTTGCGATCTAAGATAAGAGTTACGAAAACAACTCCCGATTCTTGTAGCCTTCGCCTATCTTTGAGTGATTGGTCATAAGGATCTATAAAAACATCGCCATCTCGTAAATAAAAACTCGGCTCTGTTTTATCAATAACTTCCGGTGTCTTAGGATGTAGGCGAACCATATCTCCATTCTTGACAAAAATAGGGTTCTTAATTTTATTTTTTTTAGCAAAATTAATGTGCTCCGATAAATGGAATAATTCACCGTGCATTGGTATTACTGTAGTTGGATTTAATAAACTATAAAGTTTTTCCAGTTCCGGTCTTGATGGATGACCTGTTGTATGTATATCTTGTGTTGCATCATCTATTATTTCAGCACCTAACTCAACCAACTTATTTTTTAGATATCCAATTGAATTTTCATTTCCCGGTATTGTTTTAGAAGAAAATAAAACTACATCACCTTCACAAAGTGAAATTAAATGATTTCTCCCTAATGCAATTTTACTTAAAGATGCATTACCCTCACCTTGGCTACCAGTACATATTATAAGAACATTACTCTTTGATATTTTCTTGATATCTTTTTCTTCATGAAAATGTACATCCTTACTAATATAGCCGCAGATTTTTGCTACTTTTACAAACCTTTTAATAGATCTTCCGGAAAGAATAATTTTTCTATTATTTATAATACCCGCATCTATAATAGATTTTAACCTAGAAACATTTGAAGAAAATGTTGTTACAATAGCTAGGCCATTAATTTTTTTAACAGCTTTAATTAAATTATCTGCAACCTTACTTTCTGTGAGTGAAATATCTTTTCTAAATATATTTGTAGAGTCACATACTAAAACATCACAACCAGACTTTCCAATTTTCTCAAACTTTTTAGTATCTGTCTTTCGATCTATTACCGGCTTTTCATCAAGTTTCCAATCTGCAGAGTGAACAATATTAAAATCACCAAGTGATATTTTTAGTGCATTCGGTTCTGGAATTGAATGAGCAACATTTATAAACTCTATATTAAATTCTCCAACATCAAACTTTGCATTATCTTTTACAATTTTCATATCTAAAATCATATCATTATAATCTTCGGATATTTTTTCTTTTAAAAGCTCTGCTGTAAATTTAGTACAAAATATAGGAACATCTATTTTATCATTTATAAGAGAGCTAATTGCACCATAATGATCTTCGTGAGCATGAGTAAGCACTATACCTATGAGCTTATTATTTCTATTTTGAAGAAAATCGATATCTGGTACCATAATATCAATACCAGGATAGAATTCATCAGCAAAACCAATACCACAGTCAACCATCAACCAATTTATTTCTTTATTTGGCTTTCTATAACCATAGAGATATAAATTCATCCCTATTTGCCCTGCTCCACCAATGGGTGTGTATATAATCTCAAAATTATTTTTAGTCATATTTTATATCTTAATTTAAAAAGACATCCCCTGTGTTAATTTTTATTAAATCATTCTCAATTCTAAGAATTAAATTCCCATATTCATCAATATATTCAAATATTCCACTTTTATTTGTTTTTTGATCTACAACGGTTACTTGTTTTCCAATATCAGATGATAATTTCATCCAGTAATTTCTGAACTCCTCAAAATTATTACCATAATCCCATTTATTTATTATTTTATTAAAATTTCTTATTAATTCATCAAATAATTTATCAATTATTACCTCTTTATTTATGTCACTTAGATAGGCGTATTTGCCCTGAGTTTTAACAGATGGTTTTTTAACGTTAATACCAAATCCTATAATGATATAAAAATTATTATCATGGTTTAAAGTTTGAATAAGTATACCACATAACTTATCGCCGCCAATCAGTATATCATTTGGCCATTTCAATTTAATATTCCTAACATCAATAAATTTATTGATGGTAGACGCTATAATCACAGATGAAAGAATACTTATTTGGCTAATATGGCTATAGTCTAAATTATTATCTTTGATTACTCGTGTAGCATATAAGCCTCCAACTGGTGAGTCCCAGACATTAGAACTTCTACCTCGTCCATCTGTCTGACAATCAGCAATAAGCCAATCGAAATCTTCATTGTTTTGTATTTTTTCAATAGCCATTAAATTTGTTGATTTCACAGACTTGTGATGTTCAATTATACCATCATAATTTTTAATCTTCATTAGAGAAACAGTGATGATGCAGCTACATCAGCCATGTTTAGAAAAATAGAAGGTTTAACAAAAAATAATAATGTTATTACTGATAAACTATAGATTAACACTCTGAGCCTTTTTGAGATTGGGTCAAAAGTTAACAAGGTATTTTCGAAATACATTATTTTAATAATTCGCAAATAATAAAATGCACTAATAACACTAGATAAGACGCCAAAAATTGCAAGATAATACAACTCAGCATTCACTGCGGCATATAAAACATAAAATTTTGCAAAAAAACCAGCAAGCGGTGGTATACCCGCCAACGAAAATAACAATATAGATAAAACAATCGCCATCATTGGCTTTGATTTCGACAGACCCGATAACTGATTAATTTCTTCGACATGTTCATCATCTTTTTTTAATGCTATAATTGAAATAAAAATAGCAAGAGACATAACCAAGTATATAAATAAATAAAGACAAAGACTTCTAATTCCTTCTATAGATCCATTTGTAATTCCCATTAATGCAAACCCCATATGACTTATTGAGGAATATGCCAACAACCTCTTAATGTTTGTTTGGCCAATTGCTGAGAATGCTCCAAGTAGCATAGAAAATATTGATAATAGCATTAATATAGATCTCCAATCATCTATAAGATTTGGTAAACCCGTTATCAATATTCTTGCAATCAATCCAAGAGCGGCAATCTTCGGTACAACTGCAAAAAAAGCGGTTATTGTAGTTGGAGAACCCTCATAGACATCCGGTGTCCACATATGAAATGGTACAGCAGATATTTTGAATGAAAACCCAGCAAGTAAGAATGCTAAACCAATAAGAATTCCAATATTTGATATTTCAATATTATTTAATATTTCTTCGTAATAAATTGAACCTGTATATCCATATATTAATGATAAGCCATAAAGCAAAATACAAGATGATAAAGCGCCTAGAACAAAATATTTAAGACCAGATTCAGTAGACTTCAATGACTTATTTCTTATTGAAGCTAGAACATATAAAGGTAAACTTTGTAATTCAATACCTAGGTATAATGATATTAAATCATTAGATGAAACCATTATCATCATTCCAATGACTGACATTAATATTAAAATAACATATTCAAATTTTAGTAATTTAATATTTTTTAAATATACATTAGAAACGATCAATATAATGATTGTTGAAATTATTATCAATGACTTCAAATAAATTGAAAAATTGTCTGAAATAAGCGAGTTACCAAATGAGGCACCTTGCGGAATTACTCCACTTAATATGAATAATAGAGTTATAAGCAAACCTGCAATGGAAAAGTTTGAAACTAAATTATAACTATTTTCACCTTTATTGAAAACCCCTACCATTAGAAGAAACATAGTGATAATTGTAAGAAAAATTTCAGGTAAAATGGTTAAATATAAAATTGTATTCATTAGTATATACCTTACTTTACGTCTTGAAGAGTCAAGAAAGATTGATATTGTTCAAGAGAATAATTGTAGTTGTTGATTAGATTTGTTGAACTTTCAGCAGTAAGCTCAATGATCATGTTAGGATAGAAACCAAATAGTATGATCAACAAAACAAAAGGGGCTAAAATAAATAATTCACGCGATGAAATATCCTCAAGCACATTTAGTTTATCATTTATAATTTGTCCAAGAAACACTCTCTTATATAACCATAAAGCATATACGGCTGATAATATAACACCAGTTGTTGCGAATAGAGCTACATATATATCGACCTTAAAAGCACCAATTAAAGTCAAAAATTCTCCTACGAAACCACTTGTTCCCGGAAGACCAATATTTGCCATAGTAAATACCAAAAAGAAAGAAGCATAAATAGGCATTTTACGTACTACGCCACCATATACACTAATTTCCCTGGTATGCATTCTATCATAAACTACACCAACAGACAAAAATAGAGCTGATGATATTAAGCCATGGCTTAACATTTGGAATATGGCACCCTGGATTCCTTGTTCAGTAAAAGTAAAAATACCCATTGTAACAAAACCCATATGAGCTACAGATGAATAAGCAATTAATTTCTTAATATCTTCTTGCGCAATTGCAATAAAGGATGTGTAGATAATAGCAATTACTGAGAGGATAAATACAAAATCCATAAATACGTAGGAAGCAACCGGGAATAGTGGGATCGAAAATCGTAATAAACCATACCCACCCATTTTTAACAAAACACCAGCCAAAATTACAGAACCAGCTGTTGGAGCTTCCACATGCGCATCAGGTAACCAGGTATGAACAGGAAACATTGGTATTTTGACTGCAAATGATATAAAAAATGCTAGCCATAACCATGTTTGAATAGAATAATCGAACAAATATGTATCTAATTTAACAATATCAGTGGTACCCGTCACTATGTATATATATATAATAGCAATTAACATCAGCACGGACCCACTGAGCGTGTATAAGAAAAATTTAAATGTTGCGTAAACTCGTCGTACCCCTCCCCAAATACCAATAATCAAAAACATTGGGATCAAACAAGCCTCAAAAAAAAGATAAAATACCACCAAATCTAGTGCAGAAAAGACTCCAATCATCAGGGTTTCGAGGACCAAGAAAGCTATCATATATTCTTTAATTTTATCCTTAATACTGTTCCAACTTATCAATATGCAGAAGGGCATAAGGAATGTCGTTAATATAATTAAGAATATTGATATACCATCTACCCCAATGTAATAGGTGATATTTTCAGATAGCCAAGCATATCTCTCAACAAATTGAAAATCAGGTGAGAGCTTATCAAAATTTACCCATAAAATTATTGAAACTAAAAAATTGACTATACTTGCATATAATGAGACAAGCTTTATATTTCTTTTGCCGATATCATCAGTGCTATTAATTAAAAGTATAGTTATACAGCCAATGAGAGGGATAATTATTAGTGTTGATAATATTGGCCAATTCATTACATCACCCTCTTGCGACAATAATATAAAAAGTAATTATGAATGATAAACCGATTATCATGGAAAAAGCGTAATGGTAAATAAATCCTGTCTGCATCTGCACTATTTTTTTTGTAATTCTTGTTACTTGCTTTGAGAGCCCGTCAGGTCCGTATCTGTTTATTATATTTTCATCACCTGATTTCCAAAAGATTCTTCCAACTTTTATGGTTGGCATCACAAAAATAAAATTATATATTTCGTCAAAATACCATTTATGAAGGAGAAAATTATATAATATCTCATGTTCAGCTGCTATCTTAGGAGGTGTTTTAGGGTGCCTTATATAAAAATAATATGCAAGGCAGACACCCATAATCATCATGATAGTAGGTAACCACTTTACTAAATAGGATACATGATGAATTTCTTCCAATATATGATTATCTTTAAGAATATAAATTGAACTTGCCCAGAACTCTTTAAATCCATAATCTATGAAAGCATCGTAAAAGAGGTAACCAGAAAATATAGCTCCAAGGAATAATATAACCAATGGAAGCAACATTATGTTAGGACTTTCATGAATATGGGAAATAACATCTTCAGTGGCTCTTGTTTGACCATGAAAAGTCATAAAAACTAGCCTCCAAGAATAAAAGGAAGTCATTAAAGCTGCAATTAGAAGCATTGCAAATGCATAAGTGCCAACATCTAAATTAGTAACATAGGCAGCTTCTATAATGGCATCTTTTGAATAAAATCCAGCCATTCCAAATACACCAGGAATCCCAAATCCGGTTAGAGCCAGAGTTCCAGTTAACATTAAGATATAGGTTTTTGGTATATACTTTCTTA
>TARA_B100001057_G_scaffold391655_1_pt1 | contig 24855 bp, 26 predicted proteins | sample TARA_B100001057 | Tara Oceans TARA_B100001057 (sample SAMEA2621839) | marine metagenome | biome: marine biome (ENVO:00000447); feature: surface water layer (ENVO:00002042); material: "saline water (ENVO:00002010), including plankton (ENVO:xxxxxxxx)" | depth 5 m
TAAGACACACTTAATTTTGGGCGAAAAATGTTTTTTAAACTTTCAAAAACTTTCATGAAGAAAGCTATTTTTTCATCTCTACTATTTATTGCACCCGCAGCTTATGCTGACTGGTTTGCATTAAATATGACAAGAGGTATTACTGATATAAGTAATGAAGTTTTTGAATTGCACATGCTTATTTTTTGGATATGTGTTGCCATTGGTGCTGTGGTTTTCTCAATTATGTTTTACTCGATGTGGGCACACACTAAAGAAAAGAATCCAGTACCAGCAAAATTTCATGAAAATCATAAACTTGAGATTGCTTGGACCATTGTTCCTTTTCTTATATTAATAGCTATGGCTGTCCCAGCATCTAAAACACTTGTTAAAATATATGATGACGAAGCTGGAGATATAAACATTCAAGTTACTGGTTATCAATGGAAATGGCAGTATAGGTATCTTGAGGATGACGTTAGTTTTTTTGCCAATTTATCTACTGATTTAGATGAAATTTATAATTTAGTACCAAAGGGCGAAAACTACCTACAAGAGGTTGATGAAATGGTAGTAATACCAGCTGGCAAGAAGGTTAGATTCTTAATAACAGCAAATGATGTTATTCATTCTTGGTGGATGCCAGCTTTTGCAATTAAACAAGATGCCATACCGGGATTCGTTAATACAGCTTGGACCATTGTAGATGAGCCAGGCATTTACAGAGGTAAATGCACTGAGCTTTGTGGAAAGAATCATGGATTTATGCCTATAGTTGTTAAGGTAGTTGAACAGGCTGAATACGACGAATGGGTTTACGGTAAAAGACAGGAAGCAATCAAGTTAGCAGAATTAACTACAAAAGAATGGTCTGCTGAAGAGTTAGTTGCTAGAGGCGAAGGAATTTATGAAGTTAATTGTGTTGCGTGTCACCAAACATCAGGTCAGGGAATAAATGGAATATTTCCAGCTCTTGCTGGCAGCGACATTGTAATGAATAACAAAGACAGAAATATCGAGATTTTAATGGAAGGTGTTCAAGGGGCAGCAATGAACTCATTCAGTTACTTGTCTGAAGTCGAGTTGGCAGCGGTAATTACCTATACAAGACAGTCTTGGGGTAATGCAGAAAAAGGTGATGGCGAAATCGTTATACCTAAGGATATTGTAGATTATAAAGAACCAAAAATATAAGATAGGAAAATATTATGAGTGCAGTAATAGAAAATCATCATGACGATCACGATCATGGGCCAGCTAAAGGAATAACTAGATGGCTTTACACTACTAATCATAAGGATATTGGAACTCTTTATTTATGGTTTAGTTTTGCTATGTTTCTTATTGGTGGAGCTATGGCTATGGTTATAAGGGCAGAGCTGTTCCAGCCTGGAATGCAGATAGTTGAGCCAGAGTTTTATAATCAAATGATAACTCTACATGGATTAATAATGATCTTTGGTGGAGTAATGCCAGCTTTTGTAGGCCTAGCTAATTGGTTAATTCCAATGATGATTGGCGCACCTGATATGGCTTTACCGAGGATGAACAATTTAAGTTTTTGGATATTGCCATTTGCTTTTTTTATTCTTCTTTCATCTTTATTTATGGAAGGTGGAGCACCTAACTTCGGTTGGACCTTTTATGCACCACTTTCTACTACTTACGCACCACCAAGTGTAACTTTCTTCATTTTTTCAGTTCATATCATGGGCGCATCCTCAATTATGGGCGCCATTAATGTTGTGGTAACTATTATGAATATGAGGGCTCCAGGTGTAGATCTTATGAAGATGCCTTTATTTGTATGGTCTTGGCTAATAACTGCATATTTATTAATAGCTGTTATGCCTGTATTAGCAGGTGCTGTAACAATGATGCTTATGGATATCCATTTCGGAACCAGTTTCTTTAACGCAGCTGGGGGTGGTGATCCGGTATTATTTCAACATATTTTCTGGTTTTTTGGACATCCAGAAGTTTACATAATGATTTTGCCCGCTTTTGGTATTATTTCTCACATAATAGAAACTTTTTCGCGTAAGCAGTTATTCGGATATTCTTCTATGGTTTGGGCAATGTTATCAATTGCAATTCTTTCATTTGTAGTTTGGGCGCATCATATGTTTACTGTTGGTTTGCCATTAGCCGCAGAAATATTTTTTATGTGGGCTACTATGCTAATAGCAGTTCCAACTGGGGTTAAAGTTTTTAACTGGGTAGCCACTATGTTTAGAGGCTCTATTACTTTTGAAACACCAATGCTCTTTGCTCTAGCATTTGTAGTTTTATTCACGATTGGTGGATTATCTGGTCTGATGCTTGCAATTGTTCCTGCTGATTTTCAATATCACGATACATATTTTGTTGTTGCACATTTTCATTATGTATTAGTTCCAGGGGCAATTTTTTCAATCATGGCTGCTGTTTATTATTGGATACCTAAATGGTCTGGTAATATGTATGACGAAAGACTTGGGAAATTACACTTCTGGCTTTCATTCTTGGGTGTAAATGTTACTTTTTTCCCTCAGCATTTTATTGGCTTGGCAGGCATGCCTAGAAGATATCCAGATTATGCTTTGCAATTTGCTGATTGGAATATGGTTTCTAGTGTCGGAGCTTTTTTATTTGGTTTTTCACAATTATTATTCTTGTTTATAGTTCTCAAAACGGTGATGGGCGGCAAAAAAGCCACCGGACAAGTGTGGGAAGGAGCAAAAGGTCTTGAGTGGACAGTAGCTTCTCCTGCTCCATATCATACTTTTTCTACTCCGCCCAAGATTGATTAATGAATAAAGGTGCAAAAAAAACATTAATTAAATTAGTTGTCGCTGTACCACTAATGTTTGCTTTTGGTTTTGCTTTAGTTCCACTCTACGATGTTTTTTGTGAGGTTACTGGCATAAATGGGAAAGTCTTTCAATCTGAACATTCTGAAGAGTTAATATCTGATAATGGAAGAAAAATTTCATTACAGTTTATTTCCACTAACAATGAGAACATGCCATGGGAATTCATACCGTCTGATCAAGTAATGCAAATAGAGACTGGAAAATATCATACTGCAACTTTCTATGTAAAAAATACAACTAACAAAACAATGACAGCACAAGCAGTGCCCAGCGTTGCTCCATCGAATGCAGCAGCTCACCTAAAAAAACTTGAATGTTTTTGTTTTGAGCAACAGGAATTAAAACCTGGAGAGGATGCTCTTTTGCCAGTGAAGCTTTTAGTTTCAAATGAGCTACCATCAAATATCAAAAACATAATATTGTCTTATACAATATTTGATATTACTGACTATGAGAAGCAATCACTTGCACATCACATGGAGATGAAATAGAAAATGAGTGGGGGGAGTTATTACGTTCCAGATCAAAGCAGATTTCCAATTTTTATGGCTTTCTCACTATTTGTTTTGGTTATGGGAGCCTCCAGTACGATAAACAATTTAGATGATCCCACTAGCAACTCTGTTTACATCTTATATGCTGGTTTTGCATGCTTGTTTTTAACAATGTTTTTTTGGTTTAGACAGGTAATAATTGAGCACCTTGCTGGACTAGATTCTAATCAATTAAAACAATCTTATGTCTATGGAATGGCATGGTTTATATTTTCGGAAGTTATGTTTTTTGCAGCTTTCTTTGGAGCTCTATTTTATGTGAGGGCATTGGCTGTTCCATGGTTAGCTGGCGAGGGATCAAAGGGAAGTGCTATTGCCGCTATTGAATTGTGGCCAGCATTTGAATCAAGCTGGCCAGTTATTAATACTCCAGATAATGGTGCTGAGTTTGATTTAGCTAAGAAAAGCATGGCATGGCCGGGATGGGATCATGCTCTTAAATGGCTTCCTCTTTGGAATACCATAGTGCTTTTGAGCTCGAGTGTAACTGTACATTTTGCCCATTTAGCTTTAAAAAATGGTAAAAGAAAAAGTTTTAATAATCTGCTTGGTATTACAGTTTTTTTGGCCCTAATATTTGTTGGTCTTCAAGCTGCAGAATATTACGAAGCATATGCTCATTACGGCCTGAAACTTAATTCTGGTATATATGGCTCAACATTTTTTATGCTCACCGGTTTTCACGGTTTTCACGTTATGATGGGTGGGATAATGCTTGCAATAATGCTAGCCCGTTCAGTATTTGCTGGCCATTTTGAAGATCACGATCATTTTGGTTTTGAGGCAGCATCTTGGTACTGGCATTTTGTTGATGTTGTGTGGGTTATGTTATTTTTGTTTGTTTATATTCTCTAATTGAGGGTCTTCCCAAGGCACACTATTTCCTAACTCACCAGTATAGAGACCTATCGCAACTAAAATGATTAATAAAGCTGCAAAGAAAACTCTTAAACCAAGCAGATATACCGTTCTCTTTCTTCCTGTATCACCTTGATCAGTGAGCAAAAAAAAGAGGCCCCCTGCAAGTGACAGAAGCAGTAATGGTAAAACTATGTAAATGAGCGTTGTGATCATTAGTGAATTTTAAAGCATATATAATTTAATAGATATGAAACTTAAGCAATTTAAACCTGGAATTAGAATAACGATCTTTTTTGTTTTTTTTGCTACTTTATTTTTTTCACTCGGTGTATGGCAAATAGATAGAGGAAAAGAAAAAACAAATATTTTGGCGGAGTTTAATGATAATCTAAAAAAAACTCCATCATACATTACTAGCGAGTCAAAAAAATGGGATAGAGTGTCCGTTTCTGGAAAATGGGATAGCTCCAAACAACTATTAATTGATAATGTTATTAATAGAGGCATTGCAGGTTATAAGGTTTTAACCCCATTAAAGATATCTAGCAGCAATCAATTAATACTTGTAGACAGAGGTTGGGTTAGACAAAATCAATACAGAGATAGACTTCCTAATATTAATATTGATAACGAAAGTGTTCTTGTTACTGGAATACTTGAGCTACCAGATTTAGGTTTAATACTTTCAGACAATATAGTAACCAAATCTTGGCCTAAGGTATCACAAACAAAAAACATGGATATACTCAAAAAAGAATACACTGAAGAAATATATCCTATGATACTTTTGGCTGATCCAGTTCTTAAAAATAGTTTAGAATATATTAAAATTGTTCCAACCAACATGACTCCTACAAAACATTATGGTTATTCTGCTCAATGGTTTTTAATGTTTTTGGTTTTGTGTTTTATGTACACTTGGTACGGGCTTAAGAAAAATGAGAAATAAGTTTTTTGTAGCTGCAATTCTATTAACGCCAATATTGGTCGTTATATTCTCTTCGCTGTATTTCACAATGGGAATGTCACCTGATGGTACTAAAAATAATGGAGTTTTCTTTAAAAGTTATTTTGATTTTAATCAATTCAAAAAACCAAATGGAGACAATGATTTGTTGTCATTCAATGATGGCAAATGGGTAATGTCTGTTTATGTAACAGATAAAGACTTGAGCAAAGATTCAATTTATTTGATGAGACAATTAAATGTGGCATTGAATAGAGACATCAATAAAGTTAAAAGGGTTATTTTTTATTCGAACAAGCTGCTAGAGGATGATCTTAAAGAAATTCAGCTCAAATATCCTAGGGTGCAGATTATCGAGGATAAAAATGGCACTCTTCTTAATGTTCTTCAAAAAAATTCAAAGTTGAATTTTAATACTTTTAACCCAATATTTATAATTGATCCTTATGGCAGAGCAGTTATGTATTTTGAGAAAGAAATTGATCCAAAATTAATTCTTAAAGATTTAAAGGTGCTAATCTAATGAACAACATAAAGAATTTTTCTTTTTTAGGCATTTGTATGGCATTTGTAGTAATTGCTTTAGGTGCTTGGACAAGGCTTGTAGATGCTGGATTAGGGTGTCCTGATTGGCCAGGATGCTATGGTTTTATAGTATTTCCAACAAATGAAGCAGAAATTGCAATTGCTGAAAGCAGATACCCAATGTTTCCTTATGACATAAATAAAGCTATTCCAGAAGTTGTTCATAGATATTTCGCAGCTGCTTTGGGGTTATTTGCAATTTTTTTAGTTTATCTTTCCTTTACGAAAACTACAGATAAAAAAATAAGGGGCTGGTCTTTATTTCTCTTATTTTTTATATGCTGCCAAGGACTATTTGGTTATCTCACAGTGAGTCTAAAATTACTACCTATAATAGTTACTACTCATTTATTTGGAGGCTTTACCACCCTAACCCTGTTTTATTTTATTTACTTAAAGTCTCGAAATTTTCAAATCTTTAATCAAATTAATATTTCTGGACTTAGGACTATAGCCGGAATTGCTTTTATTGCTCTAGTATTTCAAATATTTCTTGGTGTTTGGACAAGCACTAATTATGCATCTCTGGCATGTGCCGACTTTCCCACGTGTCAAGGAAGTTATCTGCCTGATATGGACTTTAAAAACGGATTCAATTTAAATCAAGAAGTTGGGCCTAACTATCTTTATGGTCTTCTTGATAATCCTGCCAGAGTGGCAATACATTATTCACATAGAATATCTGCGCTTATTGTTACATTTATATTTTTATTATTAATGTCTAGACTATGGTTTTCTGAAGCCGCTCCTTTAGCCTCAACCCTAGGTATATTATTACTGACACAAATAACACTTGGAATCATTAATGTTGTTTATGTCTTACCACTATATGTTGCTATCGCTCATAACCTAGTAGCCGCCTGTTTATTGTTAGCAACATTTACAGTAAATTACTTGGCTTGGAAAAAATGACTCTTCTTAAGAGCTACTATCAGCTGTGTAAGCCAAATGTTGTATATATGATGCTAATTTGTGCATTGGTGGGAATGTTGTTAGCTGAAGATTCAGTCAGTTCATATAGTTATATAACTATTTCCCTTGTTGGTATAGCTCTCTGTGCTTCATCAGCTGCCGCTATCAATCAAGTTATTGATAGAAGAACAGACGCATCAATGACTAGAACAGATCAAAGACCGCTACCAAAGGGTGAGTTATCACCAACACATGCTTCAATTTTTGCCATAATAATTGGTCTAGCAGGATCTTTAGTATTATATTTTTTTGTTAATACCTTAACAATGGTTTTAACAATTGCATCTCTAATCGGGTATGCATTTATTTATACAGTTTACTTAAAAAGAGCAACACCACAGAATATCGTAATCGGAGGTTTGGCTGGAGCAGCCCCACCGTTACTAGGGTGGTCATCAATATCTAATAATGTTGATCCACATGCTTTGTTATTAGTTTTAATAATCTTTGTTTGGACTCCGCCACATTTTTGGGCCTTAGCTATTTATCGAAAAGAAGAATACGCAAAGGAGTCAATTCCTATGCTTCCTGTAACACACGGAGTTGTGTTTACAAAACTACAAATTGTCTTGTATACAATAATTTTATTTATAGTTAGTGTATTGCCTTACATTGTTCTGATGTCCGGAGTTATTTATTTATTTTCAGCTCTTATCTTAAGTTCATTATTTTTATATTCATCAATAAAACTTTATTTTAGTTCAGATGAAGTAGATGCCATGAGGACATTTCAGTTTTCAATTTATTATATTTTTTTAATTTTCTTAGCCTTATTAGTGGATCACTTTATAATTGCAGGCTTATGACTAATCGTAAAAATTTATTTATGGAAAAAAAGGCAACCGAAGGAGCTTCCATACAAAGAAATCAATTAAATAATGTTGTTAAATCAATTTCAAAAGATGCAAGGCTTATCGGAATAATACTTGTTTTTATATTCACAGTATTATCCCTTTTTGTGAATAAACTAACATCACCAAGAGTGCTGAGTGAAAATGAACTCTTAATAAATGGTCTTTTTCTTTTTGAGTCTCCTAAACAAATATCAGATTTCACTTTTTTATCAGCAAATAATATTGAATTTAAGAAAGACAATTTAATGGGCAAATGGACTTTAATGTACTTTGGCTTTACTAGATGTCCCGATGAGTGCCCAACCTCTATGTATCAAATGTCAAAGCTTGTAAAAGTTCTCAGAGAAAAAAATTTCCCACTTGATGATAAACAATTTGTGTTGGTTTCAATTGATCCTGAAAGAGACACACCAGATCAGATTAATAAGTATGCTAAAGGATTTGATGATTCCTTTATTGGTGTTTCAAATGTTAGGCCAATGTTGATTAGTCTTGCAACCCAGTTATCTGTTAATAATGTAATGCCTGGCGGCGATATTTCAGATCATTCTCATTTAGACAATCATGTTAATAACATAATATTATTGAATCCAAATGGAGAATTTGCTGGAGTATTTAGACCTCCTTTTGATTTATCAAGACTATCTTTGACGTATCAATCAATTACTCAATAGCTATCTAAATTTTTATAATAACCTTACCTTTTGCCTTTCTATCTTTAAGGTGAGCAATTGCCATAGCGCTTTCATCAAGACTGAAAGAGTCGGATACCTCTGGATTAATTTTACCCTCAGTATGGAGTTCAAAAAGCTCTTGAAAGTTCTTTTTGTTTTCTTCAGGAAACATACCAACCCAGGCGCCCCAAAAAACTCCAATAATCTTCATACCTTTAAGAAGAGCTAAATTGATAGGAATTTTTGGTATCTCTCCTGCTGCAAATCCTATGACTAGATATCTGCCATCCCATGCAGTAGCTCTTATGCATGGTTCAGAGTAACAATCTCCAACAGGATCATAAACAACATTTGCACCCATGCCCCCGGTTAGCTCTTTTATCTTTGATGACAATTCTTTTTGCTGATCTCTATCAAGCTTTCCTGATGGATATATAAAAGTTTCGTCAGCACCATGTTTTTTACAAAGATCAATCTTTTCTTGTGTTGAAGCAGCAGCGATTACTTTTGCACCCATAGCTTTGCCAAGCTCAACTGTGGCTAATCCAACTCCACCAGCAGCACCAAGCACTAATAATGTTTCTCCTTTTTTAATCTCAGCTCTTTGTTTTAGAGCATATAAAGATGTCCCATATGTCATAGGTAATGCCGCAGCTGTCTCAAAGTTCATAGAATCAGGAATTTTCACTGCTGCTGTTTCTGGAACAAGTATTTTTTCAGCAAAAGCGCCAAGACCAGTCATTGCAAAAACTCTATCACCAATCTTTAAAGACTCAACACCATCACCAATTGCTTCTACCACTCCTGCTGATTCCCCTCCCGGAATAAACGGTAATTCAGGTTGAAATTGATAAAGACCTTGTATCATTAAAACATCTGGAAAGTTAACACTACCAGCTTTGTTATTAATCAAAACGTGTCCCGGTAAAATTTCTGGATCTGGGACCTCATTTACTTGCAATTTATCGGGCATTCCAAGTTCAACACATTGTAAAGCTTTCATAATCTCTCCTTATAATTTGGAATTATAATTTTTAACGTATTCATTCATTTCATCTTTTGAATTTTTTTTCATTTTCTCTAGTTTATTTAATGATAACTCTGCTTCTTCTCTAATTCTATCTAAATCAATTGAATCACTTGATTGAAGATGCTTTATATTTTCTTTAGCTTGGCACACGCCATTATCATGGAAAGTCTGTTCACTCATTTCCCTTGTAATATCATTCATAATGAAATTAATTGCATCGTGCATTTCATTTTTATTTTTAAGATATGTCGCAACTAACTTTAGTTCATTTAACATAATTGCTCTTTGTTCTTGAATTTTTATCTTTTTATTATTTATTATTATTTCCTCATTTATATCCATTCCGTTATAAATGACTTTGTTATCATTCGAATCGATACATTTTTTTTCCTCTTCACTGATTTTAGGGCTTGGAGATACTAAGCTGTGTATCATTATGAGATCAATGAAATTTATGTGATGTTTTGATATGCCAGTGATATCTCCTGGGAATAAATCTATACCTCTAACTTCCAGATATTCGATTCCATATCTTTTTAGTAGATCGTAGGGCCTCATCCCTTTTAATGCAGAGCGCTTTGGCCTAATTGAATCATAATATTCATTTTCGATTTGAATAATACCGTCAGATATTTGGTGATACTCATTATGTTCATCTAATAATCCGATTTTGTTAAAATCTTCAAATGGCAACGTTATAGCATTCTTGATTTTTTTAAGAAAGCCATCCAATGAATTGTATTTTATTTGAAGGTTTTTTTGTGCTGAGCTTTGATAGCCTATTTCACTCATTCTTAATGATGTAGCGTTTGCTAAATAAAGATCACTATTATTAAGAATACTGAGATTATTATCTCTATTATTTACAAATGATTTATCAACTACATTTGTTTGACCAAACTCCAACAGTACGTACCAAAAATTTCTTTTGAAATTTCTAATTAAAGATAGATATGTCTCATCTATTTCCTTTTGATCATTTGAGCCAACAATGTTGTTAAGTGAGCGTGGATGCAGAGAGAAGTTGTAGTGCATACCTGAAACACATTGCATTGTTGCTCCATATCTAACTTTTAATCCTCTTCTGTAGACATGTTTTAATAAACCGATATTACTTTTATGATAGTAGCCTATATTTATTTTTGATTCATCTTGGATTTTTGGAGGCATTGAAAATGGCCATAGAAGTTCATCTTTATGAATATTTTTCGCTACAAAAATATGAAGTGATAGCAAAAAATCATAAAGTGATTCAGTATTTTCAAATACAGGTGTCACTAACTCAACTTGAGCCTCGGCAAAGTCAGTTGTTATCAATCTATTGGTTAGAGCAGAGCCTAAACTTTGGGGATGTGACTTTTCTGATATGAAACCCTTGTTATCCGTCCTAAAAAATTCTTTTTCAATGCCTTTTCTGATAATCAAATCGTCGAAGAAGCCTGATTTTTTTAAATTTTCAAGCCTAGATTTTAAATTTTCATCAGCCATTAAATCCTGGACCAGCTTTAACTATTTCAGGTTTTGTATTAAATTTTTTAAAATTTTCTTGAAACTTGCTTATGAGCTCTTTTAAATACTTATTGTATTCATCTTTATTCTCCCAAGTCTCAATAGGATTTAATAATTTACTATTAACTCCATTAACCTCAAGCGGGATTTCTAAATTTAGCCCTGGAACATTTTTTGTTTCAATATTATCTAATTCTCCGTCTTGAATTGCATTTACGATTCTTCTAGTAGTGGGTATTTTAAATCTAGATCCAACACCATAAGGACCACCAGTCCAGCCGGTGTTAACCAAAAAGACTTTTGATCCATATTCACTAACTCTCTTCATCAGCAGATCAGAATATTCATTTGCTGGCCTTGGAAAAAATGGAGCTCCAAAGCATGTTGAAAATGTAGATTCAATATCAGAACCGGAACCCATTTCAGTTGATCCGACTTTAGCGGTATAACCACTCAAGAAATGATATGCAGCAGACTCTTTTGACAAGATAGATACTGGTGGAATTAATCCTGTGAGATCGCATGTGAGGAAAATGACTGTCTTAGGTTCACCGGCTGCATTCTCAGGAATGGCATTTTCAATGTGGCTTCTTGGATAACAGCATCTTCCATTTTCTGAAAGAGTGGTATTAGAGTAATCCGGGTTACCATCTTTATCTAAGCATACATTTTCAATAACGCTGCCATGCTTTATAGCCTTATATATGACTGGCTCATTTTCAATTGTAAGATTAATAGTTTTTGCATAACAGCCACCTTCGAAATTGAAAACCGCTTTATCACTCCATCCATGTTCGTCATCTCCAATTAGAGAACATTTAGTATCTGCCGACAGCGTGGTTTTACCCGTACCAGAAAGGCCAAAAAATAAAGCAACATTTCCACCAGCATTAACATTAGCGGAACAATGCATTGGTAAAACATTTTTTTCGGGAAGCAAAAAGTTTTGAACTGAAAACATTGATTTTTTCATTTCACCGGCATATTTCATTCCAGCAATAATGACCATCCTTTTTGCAAAATTAATTACAACACAACTTTCAGAATTTGTACCATCTTTATCAGGCACACATTTGAAATTAGCAGCACTAAGAATCTTCCATTCTTTCTTTTTTAAAGTGTTATAGGAATCTGTATTAACAAATATAAGTCTTGCAAATAATGAGTGCCATGCAGTTTCAGTCAAGACTTCTACAGGCAGATAGTGTTCTGAATGAGATCCAACATGAACTCTTGAAACATATCTATTTTTTTCAGCAAGATATGATTCTACTTTTTCCCAAAGTAAATCAAACTTGCTAGCTTCGAAAGGTTTATTAATTTCACCCCAATCAATAGAATTTTCAGTACTTGGCTCTTTTACAATGAATCTATCATTTGGGCTTCTGCCAGTTCTCTCACCCGTAGATGTTGAAAATGCTCCATTTGAAGCAATTACTCCTTCACCATTTTCAACAGCAGCATTAATAAGTTCATCTATTGAAAGATGCAGCAATTCAGAAGTTTTAGAGTTTTTGTCCATGTTACTAACAAATATTATAGGTACTTGGGGGGAATAATTATATATGTAGAGGTGATAATTATGTACCTATAATATTAGTTCTGTTAGTAAAAAATTGAATTAATATGTAGTGTATTAAAATTTATTTGCTAAAAACTGTCAATTATAAAAATAAATGCTTAATGTAAAAGAAAAATCGATATATTTCTGTGTAGTTTTACTACAATATTAGTTATTTTTAAGTTTTATTGCACACATAAACATAAACATTAAAAAAAAGACAAAGCCCCATTCCGCAAAGTTAAAAATAAACCTCAAGCCATCCTCTGCACAACTAGGACCACCTGCCAAAGTTCTTTTGATAGCTTCGTATGCACCAAAATATTCTACTTGGGTATGAAATGGCATGCTACATCCAGATAAAGAAGCAATATCTTCAATCGACATATTTTGGATATAGATTTGCCTGCCAGTTACACAAGCTCCAATGGCTGAGGTAATTAAAATTAGCACGTATGAAAACTTTTTTTTGTTAATAAAAAAACCTACGATTGAAACAATCGCAACTAGGGCAAAAACGTATCTCGTCAGAATGCACAGAGGACAGGCTTGAAGATATAGATATTTATCCAATAGTATCGCAAGTGAGATTATAAATATTGATCCAAAACCTATTAATAACTCAAAATTGTTGTCGAAGACATTTTTAAAAGATTTGAAAATTTTGCTGTTCATTTTTATTTATTTTTTCCATTATAGAAAAACAAGAGTCATAATACATCATATAAAACCTAAACATGAAAGATAGAATTTTTGTAATAGACGGCTCCTCATACTTGTATAGGGCATTTCATGCCATGCCGCCTTTAACTTCTTCCACAGGACAGCCAACTGGAGCAGTTAAAGGCGTAACCAACATGCTTATGACCCTCAAAAAAGATAGTGAGGGCTCTCCAATAATCGTAGTATTTGATGCAAAGGGAAAGACATTTAGAAGCGATATTTATGCTGAATACAAGGCAAACAGACCGCCTATGCCAGATGAATTACGAGATCAGCTAGCTCCTGTTAAGTCAATTTGTCGAGCTATAGGATTTCCTCTGATAGAAATTGAAGGAGTTGAAGCTGATGATGTAATTGCAACAATCGCTCGAATGGCAAGGGATGCAAAATATAAATGTGTTATCTCTTCTTTAGACAAAGATTTAATGCAACTCGTGCAAGATCCTCACACTACGATGATGGATACCATGAAACATAAAATTTTTGATGAAAAAGGTGTTTTTGAAAAATTTGGCGTTAAGCCAAATCAAATAAGAGATATGCTGGCATTGGTCGGCGATACTTCAGACAACATACCTGGAATTCAAAAAGTTGGACAAAAGACAGCTGCAAAATGGCTGAATGAATATGGAGATATACAAAAAATTAAAGAAAATGCAGGAATGATTAAAGGTGTTGTTGGAAAAAATCTTAGAAATGCTATCGATGTCCTTGATAGGAATGTCGAGCTAGTATCTCTAAAAAATGATGTTGAAATAAATTATAAATTTGAAGACCTCTTAGCATTTGATCCCAAGGAGGAAGAGCTTGATAAAATTTTTGCCGAATTAGAATTTAAGTCAGTAGAAAAAAGTAGAGAAAAAGAAGTTCTGAAGAAAAACTCTAATTACGAAACTGTATTGAACAAAAAAGCGCTTAAGGACTGGATTTCCAAGATTAATAAATCAAAAGCCTTTGCCATTGATACAGAGACGGACTCTGTAAATACCGTGTCAGCAAATTTAATTGGCATATCCTTATCTGTTTCTGAAAACGAAGGCTGTTATATTCCTATTGCGCACTCCTACGAGGGATGTCCAAAGCAATTAAGCATGGAACATGTAGTGAAAAACCTTGGCCCTGTAATAGAAAAAAATCAGGATAAAGCGATAGGTCAAAATTTAAAATTTGACATCCCAATATTAGCTAGGCATGGGATTAAGATCACTAAATTTCTTGCTGATACTATGCTGATGTCATACGTGTTAAACAGCACAGCAACTCGACACGGAATGGATAGGCTCGCAGATTATTATTTAAACTATACAACTACTAAATACACCGATGTAACTGGAACAGCATCAAAGCAAATAAGTTTTTCAGAAGTCAAACTAGATGTTGCTTCTGATTATGCTGCTGAGGATGCTGACATAACTTTAAGACTATATAACGTCTTAGCACCAATGCTAAAAGAAAATCCCAATCAAGAAAAATTATTACACAGTATTGAATATCCACTTGTGCATGTCTTATCCAGAATAGAGCAGAATGGAGCAAAGATTGATAAGAAAAAATTAGCTAATCATTCCAAGGAACTTGGTATAAAAATAGACGACCTTTCAACTCAAGCGTATAAGATTGCGGGAGAAGAGTTTAATTTAGATTCTCCAAAGCAATTACTAGAAATCTTATATGAAAAACAAAAACTACCTATTCTTAAAAAGACACCAAAAGGGCAACCTTCAACTAACGAAGATACTCTAAAAAGACTTTCTGAGGAGTACGAGCTTCCAAAAATTATTTTGCAATACAGAACATTGGCAAAATTAAAATCAACATATACCGATAGTCTCATAAATATAGAGAACCCAAAAACAGAAAGAATACATACTTCTTATCAACAAGCTATAACATCTACTGGAAGACTTTCCTCCACAGAGCCTAATCTTCAAAATATTCCTATCAAAACTGCAGAGGGAAGAAGAATTAGAGAGGCTTTTGTTCCGGAAGAAGGCAACACTTTAATTTCAGCAGATTATTCTCAAATTGAACTGCGGATAATGGCTCATCTATCTAACGATAAGAATCTTACATATGCCTTTAATAATAATGTCGACGTTCATTCATCAACTGCTGCAGAAGTATTTGGTGTCTCATTAGACAATGTAAGTCAAGATCAGAGAAGAAGTGCAAAAGCAATCAACTTTGGATTAATGTACGGTATGTCGGCATTCGGACTTACAAGGCAGCTTGGCATTCCTAGAGCAGAAGCACAAGAATATCTTGATACTTATTTTGCAAGATATACTGGCGTTAAAGATTATATGGATAATATAAAAGCTAAAGCAAAAGAAGATAAATTTGTAGAAACAATTATGGGAAGACGACTTTATTTAAATGAAATTAATGCTGCAAATGGATTGAGAAGACAAGCAGCTGAAAGGGCAGCAATTAATGCACCACTTCAAGGCTCAGCAGCAGACATTATTAAAAAAGCTATGCTAGATATTGATCAACTTATTACATCTAAGATGCCAGAAGTTAAGATGATTATGCAGGTTCATGACGAATTAGTCTTTGAGTGCCCAAAAAATAATGCTAATACAGTCATGGAAAAGATGAAAGAAATTATGGAAAACACTGTAGAACTGAACATTCCATTGATAGCTGAGGCAGCAGTTGGGTCCAATTGGAATGAAGCACATTAAATTTATACCTCACATATAGGCATCTTTTACATAGTCATCCAATGAAGTGTATTTACAACACTCAGATTTATCCTATCTATCTATTGGCGTATATTGCAATTCATCTGAAAGAAGAATTTTAATGCCATGCTCCTCCCTTAAATCTGATATTTTCATGGAAAGGTATTCTTCTGGCATTTTAAAGGGCCACTTTTTTTTCATTTTGAATGCCTTAAACATTACTTTTCTTTTAATTCCCCCAAGTTTCCAGAAAATTTTCACAAAACCCAGAATGCCAAATTCTTTATAAAGATCTTTATAAAGTTGTTTAATTTGAGGGAGATTTTGATACCCCCATATGTAGCTTAATTTCCATCTGCTTCCCCAAACAACCCAACTATCAAGAATTGACTCTTGTTCAATAGACACATCAAGACCAAATATGACATGAGTGCAATCGTGATCTCTCAGAAGAGTTCCAGAATTTTCATCGTCTTCAAAAATTTTAGTGGTTTCAGGAAAAGCTTTATAGTAACAATCCAATCCTTCTTGAAGGGTTAAATTACAATTCTGTTTTTGATATTCGAGCATTACTTAATAAAGTCTAATATTTCTTTTGAAAGCTTGTCAAAACCTTTCTTATCTTTAGATGAAATGGCAACAGGATTAGACTCTGGAATGCTTCTTTTTACAGAAGAAATAACTTTAGCTATATTACTATTTGATAGCTTGTCACTTTTTGTAAGTACAGGTATGAAAGGTACATTAAACTTTTTACAAAAGTTAATCATTTCCCAATCATTATCTTTTAATGGATGCCTAATATCCATAAAAATAACTACACCAGCCAAGGCTTTACGTTTTTGAAAATACTCACCTAGAAGAGGGCCCCAATCTTGCTTTTTAGCTTTACTAGATTTTGCAAATCCATAACCAGGAAGATCTAGAAGAAAAAAACTATCACCTGCTTTAAAATAATTAATTTCTGTTGTTCTTCCAGGAGTTTTGCTGATTCTCGCTAGTTTCGGGTTATCAGTTAAAGCATTAAGAGCGCTTGATTTACCAGCATTGGATCTGCCTGCAAGCAAAACCTCAACACCAATATCATCTGGAAGTGATTTATACTTTGTGACACCAAAAACAAATTCTGTATTTTTAAAAAGGTTTTTCATTTAATTATTTATATCATATCAACCTATGTTTATAATACACATCAATAAGACGCACTTATTAACAATCTATGAAGTATTCGTTTATTATATTTTTATTTTTATTGATTTCATCAACATCATTGGTTGCTGCAGATAAAAATGATAAGAAAATCAAAATGCCTGAAACTTTCTCATCAGGCAGCATAGATAATGGATCTAAACTTGTTGAATCATGCAGCGCTTGTCATGGATCAGATGGCAACAGTATTAGTAGCGATTGGCCAAAGCTTGCTGGCCAAAATCAAAAATATATCTATGAACAGCTCAAGTATTTCAGAGATGGCTCAAGAATGAACGCGTTAATGATGTCAGTTACGCCATATCTTCAAACATTAAATGATAAGGAGCTTTTGGATATAGCTGCATATTATTCTGGTTATGATGCTACGGTTGGACAAGCAAAAAATAATGAGGAGCTTCTTGAGCTTGGTACCAAGCTTTATAGATTTGGGAATATGAAAAAAGGTGTTCCAGCTTGTACATCTTGTCACGCTGTATATGGTCAAGGTAATAGCCTTGCTGGATTCCCATCAGTAGCAGGACAACAAATTGGATACTTAACATCAACTCTTAAGGCTTACAGATCTAAAGAAAGAAACTCTGGTGAATCTTCATTAGTTATGCAATCAGTTGCTGAGAATTTAACTGATAGCGATATTGATGCTTTAGCAAATTACATGCACGGACTATACAAATGATTAAAAAAACAAAGAATTTAATTAGTATTATTATTTTAACTATGTTTACAGCCTTGACTCACGGAGAATACAAGCTTGGCGTTGACTATGTGTTGGTTGATAATCCATTACCAGTAAAAAAAGATGGAATAGTTGAGGTAACAGAATCCTTTTGGTATGGATGCAATCATTGTTACTCGTTTGAACCAGCAGTTAACTTATGGGAATCAAAGTTAAATGATGATGTAAGGCTTACAAAGATGCCAATAACTTGGGGTGGAATTCATCAACTTCACGCAGCCTTATATTATACAATTGAGTCTCTTAAGCTAGATCCATCAACTCATTCAGCAGTTTTTGTAACTATTCATAAAGAGGGAAATTTTCTTCAAAGTCCTGCAGCTATTGAAGACTTTTTATCTAAATTTGGCGTAGCACCAGAGGTGACTAAACAGTATTTAAATTCATTTACAGTTAAGCAAAAAGTTAACAGAGGAATCAAACACTCTAGACAATTAAAAATTTCATCTGTTCCAATGATGATTGTAGACGGGAAATACATTATTCAATCCAAGGGTTCATTTAATGAGATGCTTAAAGTTGTTGATCATGTTGTTGAACTCCAAAAACCAAATTCATAAAATTATGATAAGAATAAAAACCCTCATTTTGTTGCCAATTATTTTCTTGATTTTTTTTAATGGAAAAAAATATGAAGAAGCAGTTAAAAACAGACTTTTTGTTCCAGTAAAAATCTGTTTCGAAGGTCAAGATTGTGGAAGTGCTTCTCAGACAAATTCACCAAACTTAACAGATATTTCAGTTCAAGTAGAAAAAGTTGAACTATCCGAAGGATCTGAGCACGTTGTAAAGATGTTAAATTCTGGAGAGGGCGGTCAAATGATATTCGAACCTGCGGTAATAAAGGTTTCAATAGGCGATACTATACATTTTAAAGCTTCTGACATGTCACATAATTCAGCAACAATTAAGGGAATGCTTCCTGCTGGGGCAGAGCCCTGGTCCGGACAGATGAATAATGATATTAGTGTAAAAATGGATACGGAAGGCGTTTATGTATATCAATGTGACCCTCACGTTATGATGGCTATGATTGGAGTTATTCAGGTTGGCGAAGCTGTTAATATACAAGATATTAAAGAGGCATCTCAGCAATTGAAATCCACATTTGTAATGAATTCAGATAGAATTGATACATACTTAAGTCAACTTTGATCTTTTTCTATTTTTTCAACCCTTTGCTCAAGATCTTCAATTACTTTTTCAAGAATTTTATATTTTTCTTTTTTTACATAACCGCTCTTTTCGATTAATTCTTCTATTTTTGGCGATAACCTTTTTTCTAAAATATTTATAGTATCTTTGGGTAAAAAATTACTGATCTTTTTTAACTCTTTTTCAATTATATTTTTTAGCGCTTCGTTAATATTATTCTCACTCATAGTTATTTCTTAATATGGGCACCAAATTATTCCAATCACTAAATTCTAAAGGTTTTGCAAAGTTTTGATTCCATTTTTCATTATTATTATTAAACCAAAGTGTTTCAATGCCTAAGTTAAAAGCACCAAAAATATCATTTATCTGATGATCTCCAATATGCAACATTTCATTAAAGTTAATTTTAGTTATTTCCTTTGCTTTATCAAAATGAGAACGGTTGGGTTTACTATCTTTGGCTTCAAGACAACTAATAGAAAAGTTAAAGTATTTACCAATATCAAATTTAAAAATATCTGCATTTCCATTTGTTAGGATTCCAAGCTGATATTTTTTTGATAATTCTTTTATAGCCGTTTCTACACCATCAAAAAGGATTACCTCATGTCTTTTTTTTATAAAAATATTAAATGCATTATTAACTAGATCATTTTTAAATTTTTCAGGCTCTACGTGGTTAATTTTTCTTCTGAAAATTTCTTTCCTGAGTTTGCTTATATCCCATTTAATACTTTCATCTTCCAAGATCAGCTCTTCTCTTAAATGAAGAAAATCTTCAAAACTTCCCCACTCAATTTTACCAACCCTATCTTCAATCCATTTTCTTGTATCAATTTCTGCCCTAGTTATTGTTGGCATGTTGTCCCAAAGGGTATCATCCAAATCAAATGTAATAAGTTTAATTTTCTTAGTCATTTTTTTGCTCTAGGATGAGATTGATCATAAATTTTTACAAGATGCTGATAATCTAGCCGCGTATAAATTTGAGTTGTCGATAAAGAGCTATGTCCCAGAAGCTCCTGAATAGTTCTCAAGTCTCCACTCGACTCAAGCATATGTGTAGCAAAACTATGCCTTAGCATATGAGGATGAATGGGCGGAAGACCCTGCTTAAGCGCCATTTTTTTTAACCTTAATTGAACACTTCTAACCGAAAGCCTTTTGCCTTTTGAATTTAAAAATAAAGCATCACTCTCATGCATTATTTTCTCTCTCTCTTTAAGCCAATTCTTTATAGCACTTATTGCATATCTGCCTATTGGAACAAGCCTAGTTTTTGATCCTTTTCCTAAAACTCTCAAGAATGTCATTTCTTCCTCAAAATCTGATAAATTTATATTAATTGTTTCTGAGACTCTTAGTCCCGAGGAATACATAACCTCAACGATAGCTAAATCTCTTATATCTATAAAAGAAGTCGGTTTAAAGTTTAGCAGTTGCTCAACATCCTCTGGTGATAAAACTTCTGGCAAAATATTTGGAGATTTTGGAGGTGTAATTAATTCAAAAGGCGAAGATTTAACAATATTATTTTTTTTTAAAAAACGAAAGAAGCCTTTTGCAGATGAAATATGTCTCTGAATGCTCTTTGCATTATTATTTTTTTTATATAAATCACCAATCCAAGATGAACATATATCTGAATTTATATCCGAGTAATTTAGTATATTTAGATTTACTAGATAGTTATTTAGTTTAAGCAAATCTCTTGAATATGATTTTGAGGTATTCTCAGATAAATTCTTAACTTCTGAAACATAAGCTATATATTCTTTAATGTCTTTAAGAATAAATGTAGAACTGTGCATTATTTATGCGGCCAATTTTTTTTCAAGAATATCCCTTATATATTCGATAAATGTGGTGTCCTCATCCCCAAGGTACTTAGTCCTATCATAGCTACCTAACATCAGTAAACAGATTTCTTTTTCATTAATTATTGCTGCGACCACCATTGAGCTAACTTTCTGGTCATCAAATAAGATATTCATTTTTTCTTTAGAAAATGAGCCACAATGAATTGAGCCTTTATGAAATGAAAAGCCCGTTTTTTTTTCAAGTGCCTCTATTTCATCATTTTTATAAAATGCTAAAATTGCATTATCAACTTTAAAATCTTTTTGAAAGCTTTCTTGAACACTTAAAATAACTTCTTCTTTTGACCTAGATCCTAATATTTTTAAAGTTAAGTTTTTTGATTTATTAAACAGATCTTCATTTACTGACGCCGTTTCTATAAAAGATGAGAGCATATTTATAAGACTTTTATGCTCATCACGTAATTTTTTAACTTGCCTTTCCAAAATAGATGAAGCCGAGCTCGTAGAATGTTTAAATTTTAATTCACTCACTAGCGATTCTCTCGATTCAAAAAAATCTAGATTATCTAGTAAAAAGATTTCAACATCTTTAGGCTTCATTTTTTCATTCATCAACGCTTCCTTCGAATATAAAATTAGCCGTACCTTTTATAAATATAGCATTATTGTCTAGTTGAAACTTTAATTTCCCTCCTAACGATTCAATCACTATTGATTTTTTTTCAGTATTTAATTCTTTAGCAGCAACACATAAAGAAGCTGATCCGCATGATAATGTTTCTCCTGAACCATTCTCATAAGTCCTTATCCTTAGGAAATTACCATCTTTTTCATATATTGATAGATTGATCTCGTGCTTTAATAATTTTTTTTTGAGTTTATTATATAGCTGCTCAAGTTCGAAACAATTTATAGATTCTTTTTCAATACACAAATGATTGTTGCCAATATTTGAAAGAAAATAATTATCTTTAATATTAGCATCAATATCCTTAACTAATTTTTTAATTTCAAGATTTTTGGGCCTATCAACCAAAGTAGAGGAAATATTATAATTTTTCTTATTTGGAGAACATATTATTGTATATAAACCAATACCTAATTTAATAGGAATCTTTGGGGCTAAACTATTTCGCCAGATATAACTAGCAGCACACCTGACACCATTAATACACATCTTGGCTTTAGAACCATCTGCATTATAAAATTCAATTTTAAAGTTATGCTTTGATTTTGATGGCAAATCAATATGTATCAGCTGATCAAAACCGATACCTTTATTTCTATTTGAATTTTTTTTAATGAAGCTTTTTCTAATCTTAAGATTAGATTCTAATGAGTTAATAATCATGAAATCATTGCCATTTCCATGCCATTTTTCAAAGGTGATCATTACAAAATATTAATGTTAAAAAATTAGTGGCCCTTTTACACCACATCCAATTAATGTAATTAAGATTATAAAAAAAATAGATGATTTGTAAAAAAACATAATAGCTCTAAAAAGAAAAATACATTATTTGGCCATTAATATTTTAATATTTATAGCTTTCTTCTTTGAATGGACCTTCTTGAGGGACATTAATATAGTCAGCCTGATCTTTTGTAAGTTTAGTGACTGTGCCACCAAACCCTTCAACCATAAGGCTTGCTACCTCTTCATCTAATTTCTTAGGCAACACCTCAACAGTTATCATTTCTGCTTTAGTATCTTCATCATTTATATTTGCAAAACCTTGTTTGTATAAGTGTATTTGTGCCAGAACCTGATTGGCAAAAGAGCCATCCATAATTCTGCTTGGATGTCCTGTAGCATTACCCAAATTAACAAGCCTCCCTTCGGCTAAAAGAATTATGTAATTCTTGCTTGATAAATCTGGGGTCCCATCAGGGGAAGTATCTCGAAATATTCTATGCACTTGCGGCTTAATCTCGTCCCAATAGAAGTTCTCTCTCATATAAGCAGTATCAATTTCATTATCGAAATGACCAATATTACAAACAACCGCTGTATTTTTAAGTGTACTTAACATTGCAGAATCACAAACATTAACATTGCCGGTTGTTGTAACTACAAGATCCGTATCTCCCATAACTTGCATATTTATATCATCTGAATTTCTTGTTACCACACCATTCTTGTAGCAAGAAACTACAGAGAAACCATCCATACAAGCCTGCATCGCACAAATTGGGTCAGATTCAACAACACTAACAATCATTCCTTCTTGGGCTAGACTTGCAGCAGAACCTTTTCCAACATCTCCATAACCAATGACTAAACCTTTTTTACCGGAGAGCAACATATCAGTTCCTCTTTTAAGAGCATCATTAAGGCTGTGCCTACAACCATATTTGTTATCGTTTTTTGCTTTAGTAACTGAATCGTTAACATTAATAGCAGGTACTTTAAGCTCACCTTTTTCAAGCATTTCTTTCAGTCTATGAACGCCAGTAGTGGTCTCTTCAGATACTCCATGAATCGTTTCTAACATTTCTGGAAATTTTTCGTGAACCATTGCTGTAAGGTCGCTACCATCATCGAGAATCATATTCGCATCCCATGGTTTACCATCTTTGCATATTGTTTGTTCAATACACCACTCGAATTCTTCTTCTGTTTCACCCTTCCATGCAAATACAGGAATTCCTTTTGCTGCCATTGCAGCGGCTGCATGATCTTGTGTGGAAAAAATATTACAAGATGACCATCTCAGCTCAGCACCCAAGTCTTGCAACGTTTCCATTAGTACCGCAGTCTGAATAGTCATATGGATACAGCCCATTATTTTTGCACCAGCTAATGGTTGTTCTGCTCTGTACTTTTCTCTTAAGGCCATTAATGCTGGCATTTCATTCTCAGCTAGAGAAATCTCTCTTCTTCCAAATTCAGCAAGATTAATATCAGCTACTTTATAATCATTTTCCATTTTATTTCCTTGGTATAGTAAAATTTATTATTGCGAGATTTCTGAAGCCTTATCAGCTCTTTCCCACGTGAGATCTATATCAGTTCTTCCAAAATGTCCGTATGCGGCAGTTGGAAGGTATATTGGTCTTTTAAGATCGAGCATATTTATAAGGCTCTTTGGTCTTAAATCAAAATGTTCTTCAACAATCTTTTCAATAGCTTCTTTTGAAATTTTTTCACTATTAAAAGTATTAACATTAATGGAAGTAGGTCTAGCAACTCCTATAGCATATGAAACTTGTATTTCACAATAATCAGCTAATCCTGCTGCCACAATATTTTTAGCAACATATCTTGCTGCATATGCGGCAGACCTATCTACCTTTGAGGGATCTTTTCCAGAAAAAGCACCGCCTCCATGCCTTGCCATTCCACCGTAGGTATCAACTATTATTTTTCTGCCAGTAAGTCCACAATCTCCTACAGGCCCACCAATAACAAATTTACCAGTAGGATTAATATAAATTTTCGTAGAGTCTAAGATCCATTCCTCTGGAACAACTGGTTTGATGATATGCTCCATTACTCCATCTTTAATTTCTTCTTGAGTAATCTCCTCATCATGTTGAGTTGATAAAACAATTGCAGAAAGACCTTCAATTGTTTTTCCATCGTCAGAATAAATAGCACTGACCTGGCTTTTTGCATCTGGTCGTAACCACGAAAGGCCATTTTCTTTCATTACATCAGCTTGTTTTTTTACTAATCTGTGTGATAAATCTATTGGAAGAGGCATAAGTGAATCAGTCTCAGTACATGCATATCCGAACATGAGGCCTTGGTCTCCAGCACCCTGTTCGAGATTTTCTCCTTCACCTTCTGTAACTCCTTGAGATATATCTGGTGATTGCTCAAAAACAAGATTTGTAAATTCACATGTTTCACCATTAAAACCATAGTCATCAGTATCATATCCAATATCTGTAATTGTTTTTCTTACTACTGGCTCTAAATCTGGGCTTCCAGTAGAGGTAATTTCCCCTGCGATATAAACCATATTGTTTTTAATCATGGTTTCACAAGCAACTCTACTGTTTGGATCTTCTGTTAGATATGCATCAAGCACGGCATCTGATATTTGATCGCATACCTTGTCTGGATGCCCTGCCGAAACTGATTCTGATGTAAATATATAGCTCAT
>TARA_B100001057_G_scaffold362705_1_pt1 | contig 24845 bp, 20 predicted proteins | sample TARA_B100001057 | Tara Oceans TARA_B100001057 (sample SAMEA2621839) | marine metagenome | biome: marine biome (ENVO:00000447); feature: surface water layer (ENVO:00002042); material: "saline water (ENVO:00002010), including plankton (ENVO:xxxxxxxx)" | depth 5 m
TCTGATTACAATGGAACTGGTTATTCGTATGCAAATTATTTTGCATATAAAAATGCAGACGGATCTCATACAGATGCAGATGTTGACTTTCTATGGGCAAATTTTTCAAATACTGAAGATTCGATGGACAAAGCAGCTCAATCATTTGAAAAGGATGTGAGAGGTGAAATGTTTCCTTTATTTAGTGAGTTTGCAACTTGCGCAGAAGTTCCTGATGTTTATCATGGTTGGACATTTTACATAGGTGATAAAAAAGAGTTCATGCCTGATTTTTCATCAAGAGGCTAAATCTTAAATAAAAAAGGAAGCTGCTTTGTGCAGCTTCCTTTTTTTGTGGTACATTCTACATATTATGATTATTGGAGTTCCAACAGAAGTTAAAAATAATGAGAGCCGCGTTGGTTTGACGCCAAGTTCTGTGCAAAAAATTGTAAGTTCTGGACATAATGTTTTGATTCAAAAAAATGCTGGGGCAAATATTGGTTTTTTTGATGATCAATATTTAAGTTCAGGTGCAAAAATTTTAGACTCTGCAGAAGATGTATATAAATCGTCAGAAATGATCGTAAAAGTTAAAGAACCTATTCCAGATGAGTATAGTTATTTAAGAGATGATTTGACTTTATTTACATACCTCCACTTAGCAGGAGATCCAGAAAACGCAAAAAGATTAATAGATACTGGAGTAACAGGTATTGCTTATGAAACTGTTACTGCTGCCGATGGCTCAATGCCGCTATTAGCACCTATGAGTACAATAGCAGGCCAATTAGCTTTTGTTGTTGGCTCGTATCATCTTTTAAAACACAATAAAGGAAAGGGTGTAATGATTGGGAAGATGGAAGATATTGAACCTAGAATTGTTACAGTTGTAGGTGCTGGAGTGGCTGGAACACAATCCATATCAAAAGCATTGGACAACAATGCACTAGTGAAGGTTCTAGATACTTCAGAATCGAAATTACAGGCACTAGAGAAGGAATTTGGTTCAAAAAACATCGAGTATATTATCTCTACAAATGATTCAGTGCAAACTTCAATCAATGATTCTGATTTGGTTATCGGAAGTGTTTATGTGGTTGGAAAAGAGGCTCCAAAAGTGGTGTCAAAAGATATGCTTATTTCAATGAAACCTGGAACTGTTATGGTTGATGTTTCAATTGATCAGGGCGGATGTTTTGAAAGTAGCAAACCAACTACTCACGATAATCCAACATTCGTTAAAAATGATATTGTTCACTACTGTGTTACTAACATGCCTGGTGCTGTTCCTTTGACTGCAACTGAAGCATTAAATAAAGTTACACTTTCTTACATAGAAAATTTGGCCAACAAAGGAATTGATAAAGCTCTTTCAGAAGATAAACATTTAAGAAACGGTCTTAACATCCAGCATGGAACTATTACTCATCAAGGTGTAAAAGATTCATTAGAAAAATTTTAAGGAGAAAATTATGGAAAAAGTATTGGTAACTGGAGCAACAGGATATATTGCATTGCATTGTATTCACCAACTTTTAAATCAAGGCTATGCTGTTAATGGTTCCCTAAGATCTCCTGAAAGAAAAGATGAGATTATTGAGGCTTTAAAAAAAGATAGTACGCCAGTAGAAAATTTAAGTCTATTTACATTTAATTTGACCGAAGATGACGGATGGGATGAGGGAATGGAAGGATGTGATTTTTTACTACATGTTGCATCTCCACTTTCTATAAATACTCACGATGAAGATTATTTTGTAAAACCTGCTGTGTCTGGTGTTAAAAGAGCATTCAAATTTGCAAAAAAACATAATGTAAAAAAAGTAATTTTGACTTCATCAGTTGCTGCCATTTTAGAAACCGGTGAAGATAAAAAATATTTTGATGAAACGGATTGGTCTGATCCAGAAAGCCCTGAAATAAGTCATTATTCAAAAAGCAAAACTTTGGCTGAGATGGCAGCTTGGGATTTTGTGAAAGAGGAAGGACATCCATTTGAATTAGCAGTCATCAACCCTGCGCTTGTAACAGGACCATCTTTAACAAATGATCTTGGTGAGTCTAATAAAGCAATAGAGATGGTGGTAACAGGAAAGATGCCAGTTGCAATACCTATTCAGTTTGGTTTTGTTGATGTAAGAGATGTTGCAGATGCACATATTCTTGCAATGAAAAGCTCATCAAGCAATGGTGAAAGATTTGCATTATCTGAAAAAGATCTTTGGTACAAAGATATTGCAAAAATACTTAAAAGCAACGGCTTTAATAAAGCACCAAGCTTAAGCGTACCAATATGGTTGGCTAAATTTTTGGCTAATTTCAACCAGCAACTTAAAACTACAGTTCCTTTTATGGGAAGAGTAAGGAGCACAAGCAAAACAACCAAAGCTGAAGATATTCTTGGGTGGAATCCAAGACCTGCAGAAGAGTCTATTTTAGATGTTGCAAATCAAATTAAAGAGATGGGATTAATTAAATAATACCTGGAATTACTGCTTTTCTATTTTTTGGATAGTTCTCAAACCTTTTTTTGTACCATTTGTGATGCGCAATGGCTCTTGGAAATAGATTGGCTACTGTCCAAAGAAAGAAGACAAGACCAGCTGTACTTGCAGTTAAAATAGCCCAACCTAACCATTCAATCATTTCTCCAAAGTAATTTGGAGATGAGATGTACTTATACAAAAAAGAATTTGGCTGATGATATCCTGGACCATTAATTTTTCTCAATGAAATCATATAGTAGTCAGATTTGATATTTATATACATGCCGATAATAAATAAACCAATACCAATACAAAAATAAGGTTTCATAAACCATTGATATGAATATTCACCAGAAAGAAAAATTCCATAAAATTGAATACTTACATTGATTAAATTAAAACCCAATGCCGAAATTGGAATACTCACAGGCATTTTTTGGTTTTTCATATTTACCACAAATGGATAGATAAATGTCCTATGAATGTAATGCATTAACCATAAGATCAAAAATACATAGTGAACAACATTTAGATTTTTATAAAAAATTATTGTAAAAAAAATCATCAGAACAACACAGGGTGACTCCATAACAATCCATCCAAGCCTGGCTGGAATTTCTTTACCCCAGCCTGTCTTGATATGTCTTCCATACGGAGCATTCTCAAAAAAAAGATAAATGAATGTTATTAATCCAACGATTAACCAAACCATTAAAAAAATATTAAAGAAACTCATAATGTTTTAACTCTATTAAAGTTTACATTTATGATTCTAAAACATAAACTTTATTAAAAATATTTTTGAATTTGAGATAAATGAAAAGTTTTGATTTTATAATTTTAGGAGCTGGTTCAGCAGGATGTGTTTTAGCTAATAGGATAAGTGAAAATACTAATTATAAAGTTTGTCTTGTCGAGGCTGGCTTAAAAGATAGTGATCCAAGACTGCATATTCCAGTTGGTTTTGCTTTTTTGGGAGATGGCAAGGGAAAATATAATTGGGGTTATGAGACAGAACCACAAAAAGAATTCGAGAAAGTTGCAGTAACTGAGCCGCAAAGAGAGATGGTTGATTCAACTGGTGGTGTTCATAAAGTTGATGCTGAATCCTTCGATCATAGAAGAGGGTATCAACCAAGGGGTAAAACTCTTGGTGGATCAAGTTCTATCAATGCAATGCTTTATGTAAGAGGTCATAGATGGGATTATGATCATTGGTCTGAGCTTGGTAACAACGGCTGGTCTTATGATGAGGTTTTGCCATATTTCTTAAAAGCTGAACACAACGAAATATTTAATGATGAATTTCATGGTCAAGATGGCCCATTAAATGTTACAAAAATTCGTCATGAAAATAGGCCTACAAAAGATTTTGTTGAGACGGGTTCGAAAATCTTTGGATATAACGATGATTTTAATGGTGAGAAACAAGAGGGAATTGGCTTTTATCAAACAACTCAAAAAGATGGTAAAAGATGCAGTGCTGCAAAAGCGTATCTAGTTCCCTGCTTAGAAAAAGAAAATCTTACTGTAATGACAGAAACCAATGTAAGTAAAATAATTATTGATAATAATAAAGCTGTTGGTGTTGAATGTTTAAATGATAAAGGAGAATTATTTTCAATAATGGCCAATAAAGAAGTTCTTTTGTCTTCAGGTGCATTTGGATCACCACAAATTCTTTTAAGATCTGGTATAGGCCCCTCTGAAGAGATTATCAAACATGATATTGAGCATGTTCATGAACTACCTGGAGTTGGGAAAAACCTTCAAGATCATATTGACTACCTTTCGGTTCATAGATACAACTCAATGGAATTAATAGGCTTTTCTTTGAAATCAATTTTTTATAAATTCCCACTTGAGATTCTGAAATATATTTTTGCCAAAGTTGGTATGTTCACATCAACAGTGGCAGAGGCTGGTGGATTTATTAAATCTAATGATAAATTAGATATTCCTGACATGCAGCTTCATTTTGCACCAGCTATGATTATCGATCATGGCAGAACAAGTGTATGGGGACATGGACTTAGTTGTCATGTGTGTTTGCTAAGACCAAAATCTAGAGGTGAAGTAACACTGAATTCCTCAGACCCAAATGATGATCCAAAGATTGACCCAAAATTTTTATCTCATCCTGATGATATGCGAGCATTGGTGGAGGGTTATAAAAAAATGATGATGATTTTAAATGAAGAACCATTATCAAAATATACCAGCAATCATGTTGAAAGACCTATAGACTTAAATAACGATAAGGATATAGAACAGGCAATTAGAGAAGAAGCAGATACTGTTTATCATCCTGTTGGTACTTGTAAAATGGGCAATGACGATATGTCGGTAGTTGATGAAAATCTTAAAGTTCACGGTATTGATGGGCTGAGAGTGGTAGATGCATCAATAATGCCAACCCTTATAGGAGGGAATACAAATGCCCCAACAATAATGATTGGTGAAAAAGCTTCTGATATTATTCTCGAATATTGGCAGAATAGCTAATGAAAAATCTTTTCACTGTTTTTTTAATACTTATCAGTTCTCAAGTTTTTTCTAGCGATCTATTTATTATTGATGTAAGGACAACACAAGAATATGAATCTGGTTATATTGAAAACTCCTTGAATATTGAGTGGCAAAATATTGAGACAATTCCAAATGTAATTAAAAAAAATGACAAGATATATGTTTACTGCAGAAGTGGAAATAGATCTGGAAAAGCCAAAAGTATTTTAGAGAAACTTGGCTACAACAATGTGATAAATATAGGTGGAATTGAGGAAGCCTCACAATATTTAAACAAACCAATAATAAAGTAAATATCTTACTTAGCTTTTTATGAAAAATATATTTAGTTTTTTATCAAGATTTTCAAATAAAAAGATATTGTCTTTTGATGGCGGTGGTGTCAGGACAATAGCAGCATTAGTTTTTTTAAAAAAACTTGAAGCTGAAAGCGGCAGAAAAATTAGTGATTCCTTCGATATGTTTGTAGGTACAAGTGCGGGAGCTTTTAATGCTGCATGTTTTGCGTTTGGTGGATTTACAGCAGATAAGGTAAAGAGTTATTGGACTGATACTTATCTCAAGAAAATAATGAAAACTTCTTTTTTTTGGGATAAAGCTTCTTTAATTCAAGCAAGACCAAGATACGAAAATGCTGGTAGATTGGAAGTATTACAAGAGATTTTTGGTGAAAATACTCTTCAGCAATCCAATAAACCCTTTTTATCTCTTTGTTATGATATCGAAAATAGAACCCATGTTATTCATAATTCTATAGATACTCCAAATATAACATTTGTTGATGCTTTGGCAGCATCAAGCGCTGCTCCTATGTACTATCCAACATATCAAATGCCTGATAAATCCTGGATGATAGATGGAAGCATTGTCACAAATAATCCAACCTTAATAGGATATATACATGCAAAAAAAATTCTTGATACACAAAATATAAAGATATTGAGTATAGGGTCTGGTCAAAACAAAAATAAAATTGATGGAAGTGCATCAAAGAAATGGGGTGGAGTAGGATGGTTACGTAATGACATTATGGGTATGCTATTAGATTCAGAAATACACAACGAAATTTCTGATGATATATTTAAAAGCAATTACTTCAGAGTAAATTCACCAAGAGGAAAAATTAACAAATTTCTGGATGATGATTCTCCAGAAAACCTAGAGAAAATCCACCTAATGGGTTTAGAGTGGTGGTCTGAATATGGCGAGGATGCAATTAAATTTTTAACTGACTAAATGTTCAGTAAAAATATATAATTTATAGTACTTAACTTGACTTATTTTATTCAAAAAAGTCTAATGATCTATTAAATTTATTAATGCTAGGGGGACCAGCATGAAAAAGCACTTATTATCTTTAATTTTATTATTGCCGCTATCAACTTTTGTTATTTCTCAGGATGCAGATGAAGAGGAGAATGTTGAGGAAGTTGTTGTTACTGGTATAAAAGCCAGTCTTATTGATGCATTGGAAATCAAAAGAAACAAGGTTGGTGTTACAGAAATAGTTACAGCAGAGGATATCGGGAAGTTTCCTGATGGAAACCTTGCAGAATCTTTAGCCCGTGTTGCTGGTATATCAATTGAAAGAAGTAATATTGAAGGTTCAACGATTGCTGTTAGAGGTTTAGGCCCTGAATTTAATATGGTTACTCTTAATGGCAGGCAAATGCCAACTGCACCTGCTGAATTTGGTGGAGGTAGGGCATACGACTTTGGTGCAATTTCATCACACGGTGTATCAAGACTAGAAGTTTATAAAAGTCCAAACCCATCATTGCCCTCAGGCGGACTTGGTGCAACTATTAATATGGTGACTGCAAAACCTCTTGAATCTGATAATGGAGGTTCATTTAGCTTTTTATTAATGGGAGATTCAACTAATGAAATAGGTGATGAATATACACCAGAGATTGAATTTGTTAATTCATACAAAACATCCTTCAATGGACTTGATTGGGGTATTGCTGTTTCTGGTTCTTATCATGATAGAAACAATAGAGAAGAGACAACAAATGAAATAACATGGTTCCCAAGTAGCTCAGTTTCAGTTCCAACTTTTGGTCCAAATATCACTAATAATAATGCAAGATCTGATGGAGTTACATTTAGACCAAACTCATTTCAGCTCGGTTATAGAGATAATGAGAGAGTTAGAGAAAATTTCTCAGCATCTTTTCAAATTGGTGGCGAAAAAGTTACTTATACTTTAGATACAACTTTCTCTTCTGTAGAATTTGGAACTAATAGTGATATGGTCGGATCATATTTAGACCATCCTTACAGAACAGATCAATATGGCAACATTAGTGGTTTTGATAATGTTATTATTGATAAAAACGGTGTAATGACAAATTTTGATGTCATTGGCTCGGTAGCAGCTTATCAACACACATTAAGATACGAAGATAGCAAATCTACCAATCAATCAGTAGGTTTTAATATTGAATGGGAAGTAAGTGACAGCTTAGTTATAGAAATAGATGCTCATCAGTCATCAGCTGCTGTCAAAGGAAATCAGGATGCACTTAACTTTGGAAATGGATCATGGTCAGGTTATGGAGATGGTTTACCTTTTGATAACGGTAATCCATACAACCAATGGGCTGAACTTGATAAAGTTACATGGACAGCAACTGACGATATTCCAGGATATGTTCCTGTGTATGATATTGGTTTCCAATATTTTGCTAGAACTGTTAGAGATTTAGAAGCAAGCGATATAACATCTACAACCGCTATGCTTGAGAGTGCAAGAAGAACAAATGACACCAATCAATTCCAATTTAAAGGAGATTGGCAGAATCTTGAGGGTGCACTTTCTGAGTCACTGGTATCGGTTCAATTTGGTATTTCATACACAAAACAAAATTTCAAAAGAGTAAAAAGAGAAAATCAACTATTCTCTCCTGAGCAATTTGGTTCAGATGCAGCAGTTATTTGGGGACCAAATAATTGGGATGATTCAGTATTCACTAAAACAAGTTTAGTCGGAATTATGGGCGATAGCACCAGCATTCCAACAGTTCCATATTTCTTTAAAATTAGTAAAGCTGATGCAATTGCAGGCTACGAAGCTGGTTATTGGGCTGCCGGATGGGGTTGTCCTAATAATAAGCTAACTGGTTGTTATGGAGATGTCTTTGATGATACAAAAGTTGTAGAAGAAACAACAGTTGCATTTGCCCAAGCAAATTTTGAGGGCGAAATGAATTCTAAGCCTTGGAAGTTAACCGCTGCTCTTAGATATGAAGAAATTGATCTGGCTACTCCTCAAGACTATCAAAGACCGGGAAATTCATTTATTGGTCAATATAGTTGGGGCGAAGGACCTTACTTAATTTATAAAGATTTTGTAAATGTAACAGGTAACTTTGAGTCTACTGCAGATGAAATATTACCTAGTATAGCTTTTAGTATTTCGACTACTGAAAATACAGTTGTAAGAGCGAGTATTGGAAGAACAATTGCAAGACCAAATCTTGAGGATTTCTCACCCAACGTAGTATTTCCTCAGTTTCCAAATCTAGCAGTTAGAAATCAGGCAGCTACTTCTGGAAATCCATCGCTTGAACCACTAATAAGCGATAATATTGATTTTGCTTTTGAATATTATTATGGTGAAGGAAGTTACATTGCTCTTAACCTGTTCCAAAAAGATCTTTCAAACTTTGTCGGAAACGAAACTGCTATTGGAGTAACTTTCCCTGGCATGTATGACGTAAGATACGGATTGCCTGGAAAAGGACCAGCAGATACGTCTACTGCAGTTCTTAACTGGCCAAATATGCAAACCATCGACCAGGTTGCTTTTGGTTCAGTTGATTGGTGGCAAACACTTATGAAAATCTATGTTGCTACTTTACCAGGAACATCATGTTCTCTTGATCAGAGGACATGGAGCGATTATTTCTATTACAATAGTATGGAATGTGTTGAAGGAAATGCAACATTTAATCCTTTAGCAGGTTTTGACATATTTAGACCTGAAAATATTAATGAAGGAACTGTTGAAGGTACTGAGATTTCAGTTCAACACTTCTTTGCAGATACAGGATTTGGTGTAGTTGCAAACTATACAATGATAGATGGAGATACTGAGGGTACACCTGGTAATGTTGGTGAAGAATTTGCATTGCCTGGATTTGGTGATTCTGGAAACATTTCTGTTTTCTATGAAGATGAAAAGTTTTCTGCGAGAATTTCAAACAATTACAAAGCTGAAACATATCAAGGATATGATCAATATAATCCTCTATTTGTTGAAGCTAGAAGTCAGATAGATGTTAGCTTTAACTATAATGTTAATGACAACACAACTGTGTTTGTCGAAGGCATGAATGTTACTGATTCAGAAGTAAGGCTATTTAGTAGATATGAAAATATGTTATTTTTAGCTCAAAATCATGGACCAGTATATAAAATTGGGTTCAGAGCTAGATTTTAATCAAATTTCACCATATAAAAGGGGGCTTTATGCCCTCTTTTTTTTATATAATAAATCTATGAGAGTTATTAGTTATTTATTAGCCATGATTTTTTTATCTTCATGCGGTGGAGGTGGTGGTGGAGGCTCCTCGATACCCTTTGAAATAACACTTGCTCCAAACTCATTCTCTGTAAATGAGGATAATACATATACTGGATCAATTTCTGCGAGTGCAAATGAAGTTGTAACTTTAAATTATGTCATCTCTTCTACTTCATCAAACGGAAGTCTTTCCTTATCTGGTTCTGGTTCAATTTCTTATGAGCCAAACTTAAATTTTAATGGGCAAGATGAATTTACGTATTCTGTTACTGCTGTCGAAAAGAACATTACACGATCCTCGACAGTTTCAATAACTGTTAACCCAGTCAATGATGCACCTACCATAACAATAGATTCAAAAAGTGAATTTGACGACACAAATCTTTTATTTGATAAAAATCCAGTTTTTTCAATATCATTTAGTGATGTTGATAATAGTGAAGAGGAGTTAATTTTTAGTGCAAAAGCTAATTCAGTTAGTGTTCCATCTACATTTACTTCAACAGGCACCGGAACAGCGGATATAGAGTTAGACCTATCTTCTGTATCAACTGGTGGTTTATTTAATACAGAAATTACAGTAACTGATGGAGCTCTAAGTGATAGTGATTTATTTACAACTTGGCTAATCTCTAATAAAACTGTTGTAACTATTAATCAGGATGTTAACCCAGAAGATGGATTTGATGGAGGTGAAAAAATTGCTAAAGATTATTATGTTTATTATCTATCTGGTAATCCAACTTCAAGGGGAAGAACAAAATATCTTTTTATAGGAGATTCTTTGGATGGACAGGGCGATATTGATCGATACAGGAGGGCACTAATAGCCTCAGTTAATAAACTAAGAAATTCAGATGCATCTGAATTTTTTAGTGAAGATTACTTTACGGTTGTCTCTGCAGAGCCTGTTGATCCTGATGGAACATCTCCAGTTGGTGTTAGAACAGGATGTTATGACTTTGATGAAGACATTTATTGTATTGGAGAAATGGATGTTGATATTTTTGATGAATTATTACCAGATAATGTTTTAGTTTCTGTTCTTACAAGAGTTGTAAATCCTGATACTGGAATTGGCAGAGGGGTGAACCAAGGATATAAGAATATTCAAAGGATAAGAGATGATGATCCAGAAAGAACTCAACATACTTTAATGCATGAATTAGGACATGCACATGGTTATATGGGCGATGAATATAGAAGCGATGAAAGGGATCTCACAGATAATGGCAATAACGTAAACACCTCAACTCAGTCAGATGTAAATCTTATTAAATGGACACATCATATAGATGATAAGCAAAATGTTTTAGGGAAAGATATTAAAGTTTGCTATAACAGAAGTGATGGAACAATAGCAGACTTTGATGATGTTGGTATTAATATTGAAGATTGTAATTGTTTTGTAAACAACTGGGATTCAAATGGAAACTTTGTAAGTAAAAACCCTGAATGTAGTCAGGTTGGTTTATTTGAAGGAAATTATTATGGTTTATATGACAACTATAGGCCTACTTTTTGTTCAGTGATGGATAAATGCACTAGCGGGGGATACGGAAAAGTTAATGTAGAGGGTTTTGCAGTTGGCTCAATACAAAACCAAGGTTTTTATAGAGCGGACTCACTAAGGTATACAAGAGATGATAGTGGAGGTAGAAATGGTATTGAAATTGAAATGGATGTTTCATATGACACTTCAAAGATTACGTTAAAGTGGTATGTGAACGGTGTTGAAGATACCACAAAGGAAAATCAAACAACTGTTATTTTTGATAGACCAGTAAATAATGCAATTGAATTTTATACTGCAAAGGCAATTGACTTATCAGGTACCATTTCAGTTGATGATGATATTACTGATTACAATGACTTTTATGAAGGTGCATTTCAGTCATATTTTGGCTGGTATGCTGAAGAAACTGGTTGGGTAATAGAAAATGATTCATCTCAATATTTTAAATATGATTACGGATCTTTATATGGACCACTTGGATTTACATGGGCATTTAACTGGGAAAGGCTATGAGACTTAAGTTATATATTTTAACTGTATCTTTATTTTTTAATGCATTTATCTCAGCATCAAAGACATCAAATGAGATACCAATTGAACAAGATAGAGTTTTTGATAATTTATCATTAGATGATGAAGCAAAGATTTTTTCAATTTCTGGCAATGAAAGAGGAATAAAACTAAATGCTATTTCTTTTGAAAGACCATCAAGTTCTACGATAAAAAATCTAAATCCATTTTCTAAACAAGACAAATATGCTCTTCAATTATTAGATGAGAATAAAAAAACGATTATGATTTACGGCCTAGGAAATCCTTTTTATATTCATGCTCAGCATATTGACTTTGAGGACAGAGATTTTTTTGGTGGCTATATTGAAGCCAATTTTAAAGTTGCATTCCCAAAAGATTCAGATATTTCTTATTTAATCTTGCTTGAGCAAAATGGTGAAATTTTAAGAAAAATTAATGAAATTAGCCTCGATAATAAATAAAAATAACCAAAATTTTATTTCTTGAAAGCTTTTCTTTTAAAGAGTATATTAACTCACCAAATGCGGTACTAGCTCAGTTGGTAGAGCGTCTGCTTGCCAAGCAGAAGGCCGCCGGTTCGAGACCGGCGTACCGCACCAATATTTGTATTAAAAATATTTGTATCAAATTTTTTTACATTAATATTTTTTTAACTTCCCCATTAATAAGATATGATTAATTTTTATTTAATAGGAGTTAATTATGAGAATATTATTAAGCGTATTTTTACTTTCAAGTTTTCTTGTTTTTGCTGATGATCATGAAGAAGATAAGCCAATGTATGAAGCTAATGTTGCGGAGTACTATTTTTCTTCCTTCAAAGAAGGCAAAGATATGGATGACATGATGAAGTGGGCAGAAAAATGGGAAAAATGGGTGACGACTGGCGATGCTGCTGTAGCTAATGCAGATTATAGTGCATCAATCTTAATACCATATTATGGTGTTAACTTAGATCAGGTAGATTTTGTATGGCTAGGAATTAATTCAAATCCTGAAATGCAAGCTGTTGGAAATGACTACTGGGTTCAAAATGGTGAAAAGCTTTTAGCTGAACTGCCAGTTACAAATTCACAAGTTGCAAATACTTGGCAAAGGACTGTTTCTGAGACACCAGATGGCTCTGCAGGATATGTTGTTTATTCAGATTGCAGATATGGCGAGGGTGTTAATGCTCAACAGGAATACGATGCATGGTTTGCTTTTGCTCAAGCTGCAAAAAAATTAGGAGATGTCGCTGGCAGAAAAATGATTTGGCCTACTATGGGGATAACACCTGGATGGGATTATGATTATGTGCAAGCTGTATACACATCTTCAATAACTGATTATGGTAAAAACTGGACTAACTTTTGGGGTGCAGATAATGAGATGCCTGAATATGAAGCAATGGTTGCAATGGGTGGTGAGTGTGAAAATGAAAGATCATTTACTATAGTTCCAATCAAAAACTAATTTTGAGTTTTAGTATCAAGGAGGCTTTATGCCTCCTTTTTATTTTATAAGGCATAATTAATATATGAATGACTATAAAAAACATATTGCAATTATTGGAGCAGGGATTGGTGGTCTTGCTCTAGGATGTTTTTTAAAAAAACATAAAATAGACTGTGTTATTTTTGAAAGATCATCTTCAATTAATCACCTTGGTGCGGGCATTTCTATTTCTCCAAATGGATCAAATATATTAAAAAAATTAGATTTGATTGATCAAATTAAAAAGATATCAGGTAACCCTAAAAGAGCATACTTTTATAATGAGCTAGAAGAAATAACATCACTTCCTGTTGATATTGTCACAACATCTCGAGAATCACTTTACAAAGTATTATTAAATAGTTATTTATCTAAACAAGGTGAAATTTTATTTAACTATGAATTAAATAATATTGATTTGCATAATAAGAAAATTAACTTTACTAATGGATTTTCAATTAATGTTAATCATATTGTTGCTAGTGATGGAATAAATTCTAAATGCAGAAAAATAGCTTTTAAAGATGATGACAAGCCATTTTACAGTGGATATTCAGTATGGAGATCAATAATATCTCTGGATCAGAAAAATATTGAATTTTATCTTGGTAAAAATTTTCATTCAGTTGTATATCCTATCAATTCTAAACAAGTTAGCTTTATAGCAGCCGTAAAAACAGATACTAAAACTAATGAATCATGGAGACAAGAGGGCTATTTTAATGAGTTAGCAAATGACATTCCAGCTAATATTCTTGAAAGATTTCCGGCACTGAAAAATAGTAACTTATTTAAATGGGGTGTTTATATTAGAAAAGATATAACAAAACTTTTTAAAGAAAACATTACTTTCATAGGCGATGCTGCACATCCAATTGTTCCATTTATGGGACAAGGCGGTTGTTTAGCACTTGAAGATGCATATGTTTTAGGAGAGTTGTTTGTCAAAAATAATAAGAACTATGGTTTGGCTCAAAAAATTTATAAAAAAAATAGATCAAAAAGAATTAAATATATTCAAAGAAGATCACTCAACCAAGCAAAACTAAATCATATAGAAAATCCACTTATATCATCCATTAGAAATATAATTATGAGACACACACCAATTATGTCTTTAATGACCAAAAAGATTTGGGAATACAAACCTATTATTGATTAGAGCATATAGATTACATATTAATTTGTTATCAGTTTGAAATGTTATAATTGACATATGAATTTTCTCAATAAATTAATTAATAATTTTTTAAATAATAAAGAATCAAAATCTTTTCAAAACACACTTGAAATTCCTGCAATTCTAAAAGATTTTGTTGCTGATGAGGTTTTGCCTGGACTTAATATTACTCCTGAGTATTTTTGGTATAAATTTGAAGGTCTTCTTGATAATTTTTCTTCAAGAAATAAAGATTTACTCAAAGTAAGATCTGATCTTCAGCAAAAAATTAATGAGTGGCATATAAAAAATAAAGGCGAAAATTTTAATTTCAAAGAATATAAAAAGTTTCTTCAACAAATTGGATATTTGGCTCCTAGGAGTCAAAAGTTTTCTATCCAAACAAAAAATGTTGATCCAGAGATAAGAAAAATAGCAGGACCGCAATTAGTCGTTCCTGTAATGAATGCAAGATTTGCTTTAAATGCTGCAAATGCCAGATGGGGAAGTTTATATGATGCTTTATATGGAACCAACATCATAAGTGAAGATGATGATGCAAAGAGATCAGGAGGATACAATCCGATTAGAGGTGATAAGGTTATTTCTTTTGCTAAAGAATTTCTTGATAAAACTATTCCTCTAAATGAAGGTTCATTTGACCAAGTAACAAATTTTAGTTTCGTCAATCATGAATTATCTATAACTTTAGAAAACAATAAAAATACATCCTTAAAGCAGAATGATAAATATATTGGCTACATGGATAAAGGAAATGGGGCATTTGGTTTATTGTTTAAAAATAATAATTTACATTTTGAAATTCAAATTGATAGATCACATCCAATTGGTCAGGAAGATAAAGCAGGTATAAAAGACATTCTAATGGAGTCTGCAGTAACAACTATTCAAGATTGTGAAGACTCTGTTGCTGCAGTTGATGCAGAAGATAAAATTATCGTTTATAGGAATTGGCTTGGACTAATGAAAGGAAATTTAAAAAGATCTTTTGATAAGAACGGGAAGTATATAACTAGAGAACTCAATAATGATAGAAAATACTTATTAACAAATGGAAAAATGATTTTGCTGCCTGGAAGAAGCCTTCTTTTGGTAAGAAATGTTGGTCACTTAATGAAAAATCCAGCAATTAAAGATAGGGATGGAAATGAAGTATTTGAAGGAATTATGGATGCTTTTTTTACTGTTTGTATTGCAATTCATGATCTTATTGGAAATGGAAAATATAAAAATTCTAAGACAAAAAGTATTTATATAGTAAAACCAAAAATGCATGGTCCTGATGAAGTGCAATTTACATGTGATTTGTTTAAGGCGATTGAGGATATTTTTGAGCTTTCAGCAAATACAATTAAACTCGGTATAATGGATGAAGAAAGAAGAACAACTGTAAATCTCAAAGAATGTATAGAAGTTGCTAAAGATAGAGTTATTTTTATTAATACTGGTTTCTTAGACAGAACTGGTGATGAAATTCATACTAGCATGGAAGCAGGTCCAATGGTAACTAAATCAGATATGAAGTCTGAATCATGGATTAATGCTTATGAAAATTGGAATGTTGATATTGGTCTTGAAGTAGGCTTTGCTGGAAAAGCTCAAATTGGTAAAGGAATGTGGCCAATGCCAGATGAAATGCTAGAAATGTATGAAACTAAAACAATGCATCCTAAAGCTGGAGCAAACTGTGCATGGGTTCCGTCACCAACAGCAGCCACCTTGCACGCATTGCATTATCATGAAATTTTTGTTCAATCTGAACAAGAAAAAATTTCAAAAAGAGAAAAAGCTTCATTAGATGATATTCTGCAAATACCCTTGATACATAAAAATAATTTACCTAGCAAGGATGAAATTCAAGATGAACTCGAAAATAATGTGCAAGGTATCTTAGGATATGTTGTTCGATGGGTTGATCAAGGGGTTGGATGCTCAAAGGTACCAGACATTAATAACAAAGGCTTAATGGAAGATAGGGCAACATGCAGAATATCAAGCCAACATATATCAAATTGGCTATATCACAAACTATGTGATCATAATCAAGTTATGGAAGCACTTAAAAAAATGGCAAAAGTTGTAGATGAACAAAATAAAGATGATGTAAATTATAAGAAAATGGCACCTTCATATGATGGAATTGCATTTAAGGCTGCTTGCGAATTAGCTATCAGAGGGAAAGAACAACCCAGTGGATACACAGAGCCAATTCTTCATGAAATGAGAATCAAAAGAAAATAAAATGCCAAAAGGATTTTGGATCGTTAGAGGCGAAGTTTTTAATCCCGAAGATTATTCACAATATATAAAACAAGCAAGTAAAATTATTAACAAATTTAATGGGAAATTTCTTGTAAGGGGTGGGACACAAACAGAATTTGAACAGCAAGGTTTTAGCCGAACAGTCGTCATAGAATTTAATAATTATCAAGAAGCCCTAGATTGTTATCAGTCTGATGAGTATCAAAAAGCACTAGATATTGTAAAAATTTCTGCCAATAGGCTAGTTGTAATAGCAGAGGGACTTAGCACAAAAGACTCGCCATAAAAATAAAATAAATGCTTTATTTTGTATATTTAAAAAATATTAATTTTTTTTAATAAAAGTGTTGACATCAGAACTAATAGTAGTAATATTACTAATACCAACAGCGTCCGACCAATGACCAACTGCAGACGGGATACTTGGAGAGATGTTGAGGGAAGAGACCGAAGGGTGAAAGCACTTGCAAGAGTCGGCGATAAAAAAGAGCTTGCGAAGTCCACCAAGAATTCAAGAGAAAGAATTCGAGGAGCTGAAGAAAATCTCACTTTAGACCCCTGAGGAACTCGAACTTAAGAAAACAGAGCTAGACTCTGTTTTTTTTTTGTCTTGCATATAGGCAAGTAATCATTAACATGCATCTATTATTATGAACTTCACTAGATCAAAAATAATTTGCACTGTTGGACCTGCTACGGATAGCATACGTAGTTTAAGACAACTACAAAAATCTGGTATGAATGTTGTAAGAATTAATATGTCGCATGCAACACATACCTCAGCCCTAAAGGTTATTACAAAGATTAATAAATTAAACGAATCGTCAGATTCTATGCTACCCAAAATTGGTATTCTGCTTGACACTCAGGGGCCTGAGATTAGGACGGGAGATACATCTATACCAATTGAACTTAAAGTTGGTGACGAAATTAAGCTAACAATTAGAGATGAAATTGATGTTGAAACCTCTTCTATCAAAGTTAATTATAAAGACTTAGTACATAGTGTTGATGTAGGTTCTAGAATATCTGTTGATAATGGCCTTATAAATTTTAAAGTTCTTTCAAAAGATTCTGAAACGTTGTTCTGTAAAGTATTACATGGAGGAAAATTAGGATCTAAACGACATGTAAATTTGCCAGGAGTAAGAGTAAATTTACCATCTATCACTGCTAAGGATATACAAGATATAAATTTTGGTATTAAGCATAAAGTTGATTTTATAGCAGCATCGTTTGTAAGAAATAAAGAAGACTTAAAAATACTTGATGAAATTCTAAAAGATAAAAAATCATCAGCAAAAATTATTGCAAAGATTGAGAACCAAGAAGGATTAGACAATATTGATGAAATTTGTCAATCCGCATGGGGTGTCATGGTTGCTCGCGGCGATTTAGGAATTGAAACTAGCCTTACAGACTTACCAAATATTCAAAGAGATATTATGTATGCTTGTGCTAAATGGGGTAAAAGGTCGATTGTTGCTACTCATCTTCTCGAATCTATGATTAATAATCCAACTCCTACAAGAGCAGAGGTGACTGATATTGCTAATGCCATCTATGAAGGCGCTGATGCTATTATGCTTTCCGGTGAAACAAGTATTGGTAAGTATCCCCAAGAATGTGTTGAATTTCTTAAATCAATTTCTTTCAAAACTGAAAAATTCAAAACTTTGGGCTATGAAAAAAATCTTAATAAAAACTCAGACTGGGAGTACATTGGAGTTGCTGCAAAAGATTTAGCAGAATCAATCGATGCAGATGGAATTATTGCTGTCACTAGAACTGGTAAAACAGCAAACTATATTTCAAATGCAAAACCAAATGGGATACCAATTTTTACATTTACAAACAATAAAAGCACCTTGAAACAACTATCTCTTGTTGGATCAACGATTCCATTTTATGTTTCAAGACTTAATAACCATGACAAAACAATGAAAAATGTTGAAAAAGTAATTCAAAAATATTACGGTCATAAACATAATATGAAATTCATTATGGTCTCAGGGATTTTTTCTGAGGAACATTCTGAAGCAATACAGATTATAAATTTCTAATAATTATCAATCCTTATTTTGTTACAATAGATTTTTAACTATCATTACGGGGAAAGAATGTTTATTACATTAGACTGGCTTATTGTTGGAGCTTATTGCATTGGCATAATTTCTCTAGCAACCTATGTATCAAGAAATCAATCTGGTTCTGAAAGAAGTGCCGAAGATTATTTTTTGGCTGGTAGATCTCTACCATGGTGGGCTATAGGAGCCTCATTAATAGCTGCAAATATTTCTGCAGAACAAATAATTGGAATGTCGGGCCAAGGTTTTGTAGTTGGTATGGCAATAGCTGTTTGGGAACTGACTGCAGCAGTAGCACTAATAGTAATGGCAAAGTATTTTTTACCATTATTTTTAGAAAAGAAAATATATACAATGCCTCAGTTTCTTGAACAAAGATTTGATAAAAGAGTAAGCTTAGTTTTGTCTTTTTTTTGGTTAATTGTGTATATATTTATTAATCTTACCTCTGTTCTATGGTTGGGCTCTCTGGCGATAAATGCGTTGACCGGATTAGGTTTGTTTTACGGTTTAGTTTTATTGGCATTGTTCTCCCTTGCTTACTCCTTATCAGGAGGATTAAAAGCTGTTGCTATGACCGATGTAGTTCAGGTTGTTTTATTGATTTTTGGAGGTTTGGCAGTTTCATATATAGCTCTTGATAAAATTTCAGAATCAGCAGGTATTTTCGAAGGAATACGGATTGTTGCATCAGAGATGCCTGAAAAATTTGACATGATTCTTTCAAAAGATAATCCCTCATATCAAAATTTGCCTGGGATATGGATATTATTAGGTTTGGGAGTTTGGATAGGACATTTCTTTTACTGGGGTTTTAATCAATATATCACTCAACGTGCACTTGGAGCAAAGTCTATTAAAGAGGCGCAAAAAGGCGTCATGTTTGCTGCATACTTAAAATTATTAATGCCAATTGTGATCGTTCTCCCTGGAATATGTGCAGCTATATTGTTTCCTGTCTTAGAAAAATCAGATCAAGCCTATCCAACTATGATGTCTTTGTTACCAAATGGTCTTCTGGGTTTAACTTTTGCAGCTCTTATTGCAGCGATTGTGTCTTCATTGGCTTCAATGAGCAATAGCATAAGCACTATTTTCACGATGGATATTTACAGATATTTTAAAAGTGGTGAGATCTCACAATCAAACTTAATTAAAGTAGGAAGATACACAGTGGTTATATCACTTCTGATCGCCTCTTTGGTTGCTCAACCTTTATTAGGAAGTTTCGAATCAATTTTCCAATATATTCAAAACTTTACTGGTTATTTTTCACCAGGAATAGTTGTAATTTTCCTAGTTGCACTATTTTGGAAAAAAGCAACTTCTCTATCAGTGCTTATTGCTGCGCTGATATCATTATTTGGATCGATCTTCATAAGCTTACAATTTCCAGATTTACCATTCATCCATAGAATGACTGTAGTATTTTTGCTATCTGCTATTGGTTGTTGGCTAACAACTTTTTTACAAGGATATAAAGATCAAGAAAAAGCAATTAATTTAAATAATATGGATTTTTCAACTTCTAGAGCATTTAATATTAATACTTTCATTATAGTTGCAGCTCTAGGCATAATTTATATAACTCTTGGATAAAACTTTATGAAAAAGTTATTTTTTTTAGTTTTCTTTTGTGCTTTAACATCAGCAGAAGTTAAATGGTCTGATGTTAATGAATGTGTGCTTCCAGATAATTCTATCTTCATAAATAATATTATTAATAAAATGACTTTAGAGCAGAAAGTTGGACAAATTATCATGCCTGAAATTAATAACATTACACCTCAAGATGCAAAAAAGTATCATTTTGGAACCATTTTAAATGGTGGAGGTGGGTTTCCTAATCAGAATAAAAATAGCAAGATAAATGATTGGAAAAAACTGAGTGAAAGTTATTATGATGCTTCTACAGAAGTTGATGGAACAAGAATACCAATTCTTTGGGGAACAGATGCAGTTCATGGACATAACAATGTAATTGGAGCAACAATTTTTCCTCACAATATTGGATTAGGTGCAACTAGAAATATAGAGCTAATTGAGTCTATTGGGCAAGCTGTTGCAAAAGAGGTTCTTTCAACTGGAATTATATGGACTTTTGCTCCAACTATTGCTGTTCCTCGAAATGATACTTGGGGTCGAACATATGAAGGTTTTTCGGAAAACACAAATCTAGTCTCAAAATTTGGCCAAAGTTTTATAGAGGGACTCCAAGGAGAAGACAAAGAATTTCTTGATGAATACCATGTGCTTGCTACAGCCAAACATTTTGTTGGTGATGGAGGCACTTTTAATGGAATTGATCAAGGAAATACAATTATTAATGAACAATCTTTGAAAGATATTCATGGCAAACCTTATTATGATGCTATAGATGCTTGTGCGCTCTCAATTATGGCAAGTTTTAACTCATGGAATGGAAAAAAGATGCATGGAAATAAATATTTATTATCCGATGTGCTAAAAGATCAGATGAATTTTAATGGATTTATTGTTGGGGACTGGAATGGGCACGGACAAATTCCAGGATGTCAGGATGCAGATTGTCCTAATGCAATCAATGCAGGTGTAGATATTTTTATGGTACCAGAACAATGGGAAGGACTTTATTGGAACACTTATGATCAAGTAAAAGCTGGAATAATATCAATTGAGCGACTAGACGATGCAATTAGAAGAATTTTAAGTGTTAAAAAACATCTTGGTCTTTTTGATGGTAGGAAACCTCATGAATTTAAGGATAATTTTTTTGGAAATAATAAGCATAGAGAAATTGCAAGACAAGCCGTTAGAGAATCAATTGTTCTTTTAAAAAACAATGACTCTGTTATGCCTATGAATCCATCAAAAAACTATTTAATCATCGGAGATATGTCAAAACATATCGAAAATCAAATGGGTGGATGGACAATTACATGGCAAGGTAAAACATGGGAGGGAGTAGAATTAACAAATGCTGATTTTCCTAACACCAAAAGCCTTTATCAATCCATTTACGATTATGTAACTAAATTTGGTGGCAATGTAGAATTTTCATCTGATGGTACATATAAAACTAAACCTGATCATATAATCATGGTCTATGGTGAGACTCCATATGCTGAGGGAGAGGGTGATATTGATGATTTAAATTTCAGCAAAAGCAATAAGGAAATTCTTTCAATGATGTCAGAATTGACTTCAAAGGGCTATCCAATAACCTCATTGTTTCTATCTGGAAGACCATTAGTAGTAAATGATGAACTTAATATGTCTGATGCATTTGTTAGCTTATGGTTACCAGGAACAGCTATAGAGGGTATCAATGATGTTATATTTTCAAAAAAAGACAATTCAATAAACTTTGATTTCAAAGGAAAACTCTCCTATTCATGGCCAAAGAGCAAATCCCAGCATTCAAATATTGGCAACACTGACTACGACCCACTATTCGCATATGGATATGGCTTAACTTATAAAGATTCAAAATAAATTTACAGAAATGAAAAATATTTTATTAGTGGATTTTGGTGGGACCAATATGCGATATGCATTCTCAGAATCTGGATCGTCAAAGATTAATAATATTGTAAAGTCTTCATTTAGAAGCATAAATGAATTTGAAGATCAATTAGAAGATTTAATAAGTTCAAATGATATAAAAATTTTAATAATTTCAATTGCAGGTCCAAAAATTAACAATGAAGTTAACATGACAAATAGAGTTTATGTTTTTAATTCAGAAAACTTTAAAGAGAAATATAATTTAAACGAGTGTCACCTCTTAAATGATTGGGAGGCCATCGCACACAGTTATGATTTTGTTGCTGACAGCATAAAGACAATTAAAGATGGAAATAAGTTTAATAATAATACTCTTTTTGTCGGGCCAGGAACTGGCTTAGGGGTTTCATTTCTAATTGATAATATGCTTGTTAGCCCAACTGAAGTAGGAAATACATCAAATTCAATAAGTTATCTGAGTAAAAATTTTAGTTTTGGTATAAATCAAAACATCACTCTTGAAGAAATTGTTTCTGGAAATGGCATAGCTAATTTATTTAAAATAAAGACTAACAAAGATATATCCTCTGAAGAAGTTTTTAAGATGTATGATGATAATGATCTTGATGCCCAAGAAATAGTTCAAGGATTTACTAAATCTTTTGCAAATATCCTTTCTGACCTTGCTTTAACTTTTATGCCCGGAAATGGGATATTACTTGCAGGTAGCTTATCTAGAACATTGTTTAATATATTGGATAAAGAGCTTTTTATTAGTCATTTTTATGAAAATAAAAAAGCTACTCATAAAGATATTCTTAAAATGATTTCAATTGGTGTAATCTTTAAAGAGCAGTCACCACTATATGGAAATTTAAATTTTTATAATAAATTAAAAAATAAATAAAAATATTAATACATTGTGTATAATCACGTTTAAATATGGCAGATAAAAAACAAACCAAAGTATATTTAATACCAGAAGATGAAACTAGAGATAGTCATACCTATCACTATACTGCTATTAAAACTAGAAAATTTACTCTTGAAAATAAAAAAATGAGATTAAAAAAGTTTAATCCTGTTAAAAGAGTGCATGAATGGTTTGTAGAAGCTAAGCTCCCACCTCATAATTAATCTTTAGTAAGTCTTAACGTTGTAGAAGAAATATCGTCTCTGAAACTTTTCTCTTCAAAACCTGTGCATCGATCTTTAATGACGTCAGGGACTGAAATTTTATCTAAAGAAACAAATTTTTTACCAACTTTTCTTCCAAAGACTAAGAAATTAATATTATGATCGTTGAATCTTTGGATATGTTCAATCATATTATCGTAGCTATCATAAAATTTTTCATCAAAAACTCTCATTAAGGTATCTGCGCCAATAATAAACACTGAATTAGGAAACATTTTTGCTTTTTCACTAAAACGTCCCGCAGATGTAAGCAACCAACTTTCATTATTTTGAAATTGATCTATTGTTCTTTTGATTTCATAGAATGTGAGAGGAGGCTTATCAGCATTATTTGCACAAATTTCAAATGTTGTATGAAGTCCAGTTCTTTTCTCAGCAATATCTTTCATTTTCAAATGACCTTCATGCAAAGGATTAAACGATCCAGGAAAAATCAACTCAGGAGCATTTTTAACATTTGAAATGTAATCTACTTTATTATTAAATAACTTTTTCCATGATTTTTCTGCATCTATCTGTTCGATTTTAATTTCTTCAGCATGATCAGGAAATGGATAATCAAGTCTGCATGAGCTTGCCAAAAGACTTATAGCATACTCTGTAATAAGCTCCTCTTCTTGTTGACGAGTTCTTGATCCTTTTTCAAGAAAGCACTCAACATATTTTGTATAACTTTCTGTTTGAGCAACAATATAAAATTTATGATCACCAAGTTTAGTGTATGTTGTTGCTAAATTTGCTGTAATTGCGAAGCCAATCAAATGTTTCTTTTTAGTTTTTGCTTCAACCTCACAGGATTTCTTATAAGCATTCGCAGCCATACTAAGACATGTATCTAGAGAGCAGTAATGATCAGGGATTTTCTTCAAGAAAATATTCATCGACTCTTTTGAGTAGGGTATGTAGGATTCAATAATAGTATTACTTGCGCCTGGTACTTCTAATAATGATGAAATGGCATTAGTACCACCACCACTTGATACAAAAGTTATTTTGTATGGTGACTTATGAATTTTCTTTATTATTTTTTTTATTTGTTTCAAGAGTCTATAAATTTTTAAGTATTTTAACCCAATTATTGATTTTGGTTGTTAGAATTAAAACATGAAATTAGTTTATAGGTTAATGTTTTTGCAAGTGCTTTTTTTAAGCACTTTAATCTTTGCTGATGCAAAGATCACTACCTTTGCTTATTGGGACAAACCAGATGTTGATTTATGGTATTCACTTCCTAAAGAGATTAATAAAAACACAAAAGTGTTATTTGTAATTCATGGCGCATCGAGAGATGTTAAACGCTATTTCAGAGCAGCTTACAAAGAAGCAAAAGATAAAAACGTAATTTTGGTTGTTCCTCACTTTAAAAAAGAAGATTTTCGTTATTACTATACCTTAGGTATGTCAACGAATGATGGTGAGATTATTTCAAATGACAATAAACATTTGACATCCTCAATATCATCTTTCTTCAAATATTTTCAAAGCAAATATCAACTTTTTCAAAAATCATATTTGATATATGGATTTTCCGGCGGATCACAATTCGTTCATAGATATATGATGTATGGAGACGATCAAG
>TARA_B100001057_G_scaffold114175_5_pt1 | contig 24840 bp, 18 predicted proteins | sample TARA_B100001057 | Tara Oceans TARA_B100001057 (sample SAMEA2621839) | marine metagenome | biome: marine biome (ENVO:00000447); feature: surface water layer (ENVO:00002042); material: "saline water (ENVO:00002010), including plankton (ENVO:xxxxxxxx)" | depth 5 m
ACATTTACTGCTATGCATAAAGAGCTCAAGAAAGAAAATACTATCTAAAAACCATCCGAAAAGTAGAAAAAATGCCAAAATAATGCTACTTTCGAGCTATGAAAAGACTAATTTTTGCATTTCTCGTTACATTTGCATTCTTTTTTGAGGCTCAAGAAGATAGCGACTATGAAGAAGTAGTGGTTACTGCCAATAAAAAAGAAGAAACCGTTCAAGAAATTCCAATGAACATTTCTGTGATATCTGAAGGGGATATTGAAGAAAGAGGAATTACTACACCAGAAGATTTTCTAAGGACATTGGCTGGGGTAACTACTCCTGGTGGTTCTAGATTTTTTACCTTCCGAGGACTAAATACAAGTTCAGCCCAAAGATCTGCTGGCACATCGGCAACTTATGTTGATGAAATAAAATCCGGTAATATGAATATCTTTGATATCCAAAGGATTGAGGTTTTAAGAGGTCCACAGGGAACATTGTATGGTTCCAACGCTATTGGTGGAACAATTAGGTATATTACAAATAAGCCTAATCCAGAAGCATTTGAATCTAGCTTCTCAGTTGAATATGGCTCCAAAGTTTATGCTGAAGAGGACATAAACAACTACAACGCAATGGTTAATGTGCCTCTAATTGAAGGTGTTGCTTTGAGAGCAGTTTTTTCATCTATGGTTGATCCCGGGATATACCAAAATGTTATGACAGGGAAAAAAGGTGTTGGAACACAAAATGACGATTTAATGAGACTAACACTTGGCTTCAATTTTGATAGAGTTAATGGGTTTATTAGATATAACGTTGCTGACAGAGTGGATGTTGGGATGAAAGAAAAGGGTAATGGCGATAAACCAGGTAATGCAGATTTAGTTGTAGCAGGTTGTGATACAGACGGTGCTGGTTGGTGGTACAACTGGGATGGTTATGAAAATTGTGCTAGGGTTGCCGGACTTTCTGCAGATTTAGCAGATTATACAAGCCTTCCTGGACTATCAAGCTATAATCCTTTATTGGCATTTGCTGACTTCTCAGATGAAATCCATAGAGTAAAAACTAAAGTAATTAGCTCAATGGTTAACTATTCTGGAGATTCATTTAACATTACTGCTATTGCTGCGAAATACGAAACTAGGGAAGATTCAGATACAGAGTGGAGTCGAATAGATATGGATGACCTTTATGCAGCCCCATTAGTCGTTGGTTCAGATAGTGAAGAAACAAGCTTTGAACTTAGAGTATCCTCCAATCCTGGAGATATTGAATGGACTGTTGGTTATTTTTATGAGGACTCAAGTGGCAAACCTAATCAAATAGTTGAAAATCAATATGGTTCAAGTGCTGATGCATTTGATTACATTGTTGGCATTATTGGTGTTCCTGGTTACGATGGAAGTGCCTATTGCCCACCTTATTGTAATGACGTGGATGGTTACCCATATATGTATTATGGAAGTTGGAGATACCACGACAATTCCAGAGAAGAATCTTTCTTTGGGCAGATATCTTATAACTGGGATGATTTTACATTCTCCTATGGTTTAAGAAGATATATGCTTGACGATAGTTACAGAGGATCTGAGTTTGGACTCTTCTACGTTGGCGATAACTTTGGGTGTGATAATAATGGAGATGGTGTCGGTGACTTTGCAGATGGTGTTACTTGTACAGAACTATCAGGCGCTGAGTCAGACACTAGACCAAAGTTTACAGCTTCGTATACTCCAAATGATAACTTAACAGTATTTGCAGTAAGCTCTGCTGGCTACAGGCCTGGGGGCAACAATGCCGCATTGCCTTATTTCTGCGCCAATGATCCTGAGGCATCCTCATTTGAAAGAAGATATACTTCTGATAATGCTCAAAATACAGAGTTTGGTTTTAAATATAGACAACAAGGTCTATCTTTAAATGCAACTTATTTCAGTATCGACTGGCAAGATATACAAATTGGTATTGCACCAGCATGTGGTTGGTCATTTACTTATAATGGTGGACAAGCTGAAACGTCAGGACTAGAGCTTGATTTTAGTTACGACCTTGGAAACAATCTTTATCTTGATTTTGCGGGAGCATTCATGAGTGCAGAAACTACTGTACCATTAGAGAGTTTTGGTGCTGAAGCTGGGGATAGTCTTCCTGGGACTGTTGAATCTCAATTCAATGTTGGACTTGCTTATGAAACATTAGTAATGAGTTATCCTGCTTTTGCAAGAGTTGACCTTCTTTCTTATGGGGAGAGTTATGCAACTTTTGCTGAGTCAAATAACATGATGGCTCCAGAATATAATAAATTGAATTTCAATGCTGGCGTTAATTTTGGTCAATCAGCAATAAACTTATCGGTTGATAACTTAACTGATGAGAGGACTGAGGCATTTAGATATGCAGTTGATTCGCCGAGCTATAGACCTAGAGATTATGTTCAATGGATTCCACCAAGATCTGTGAGCATTAAATATTCTTATAAATTCTAATACCTAAGGGCGGGGAAACCCGCCCTTCTATTATGAGATTGCCTTTATATCTTTTTTTAATTTCTTTATTTATAAATTCAGACAAACTTTGTGAATATGATTCAACCGAAGAAGAGGTATCTCCAGTTCAGATTACAGGTAAAAAGATATCAGGTCTCTTGCCTCCCATTGAGATAACGAATTACGATGAAAGAGTTGAATTTCAAGGCTCTTTAGGCACTCCTGCCTTTCACGAGGGCATCGATTATATTAATGAAGATAAATCAATTTTAGATGTTCCGGTATTGTCAGCATACGATGGAAAGATTGTTTACATAAGATCTGGTTGTCCAGAATCAGACCCGCTAAAGGAAAATGAAAGTTTAAGAGAATGTGGCGCAGGATGGGGTAATCATATTGTGATTAAACATAATGAATTTTTTACAAGATACGCACACTTAAAACCTGAATCTATAATGGTGAAAATAGGACAACAAGTTAAGAGGTCAAGAGTAATAGGTTATATGGGCAATTCAGGAAGAAGTGATAAGAGACACCTACATTTTGAGATTGGATTTTTTAGTGGTGATTTTAGACCATGTGACTCCTCTCAATCATTTGATTTTGTTGTTGATCCTTTAGAATCAGGATTTTGATTTAAACCGTATCCAATAGGATTGGTAGGTTATCAAGCAAAAAAACAAAAATGTTAAAAACAAAAATGTCTTTTGGAGTATTGGATCAAAGACACTATCAGCCAATGGGTTTTCAGCTGGTAGCCTAGTAAAGATCTCGGACATTCCTGGAATTAAGCTAAATAGTAGTGTTGAAGAATAAGATACTGCTTGAACATAATTTGAAATTCCAAAAAAATCTTTCCTTTCGCATATATACCCTACTAATAAAGCCACTATCGATATAATGCCAAGCAAATGAGCAAGATTAAAGCCTCCTTTATTAAAAATTAATAATGAGGTTGCAGCTGACAGAGCAGTTAAAATTATGTATATTTTTCCCGATGTTAATTTTGAAGAAATAATCTTGTATTGCCAGAGGATATGTAACCCTAAAACTATCGCTATCGAGCCTGTAATTGTATGTATCCAACCAATTACCGATATTCCAAAGATTAATGTCATGATTGCCCCTTTACCACTTTAAGACAATTAACTTCATTTTGCGAATGTGGTGGAGCCAAGGGGGATCGAACCCCTGACCTCAACACTGCCAGTGTTGCGCTCTCCCAGCTGAGCTATGGCCCCAAATCCTGTTAATTTTATACGATCTTATCTAAAAGCCAAAACATGATTAAAAACTTGAAAAATGACCATTTTTCTAGTTAAATAACTCTAATAAGAGGGGGATCTCAAAATGATTTCAAAATTAAAGTATTTAGTTTTACTACTCGCTGTCTCATTTGTATTTAATTCACAAGAGTCAGGGAGCAATAATGATGTAGAGGAAGTAGTAACGGTTGGTACACAAATCAAAGGCGCCAGAATAAACGAAGCTCTTCCAGTAACGGTAATAAGTGCAGAAGATATCGATGACCTCGGTGTTGATTCTGGAGATGATTTACTTTCAAGTTTACCTGAACAGGGCATAAACCAGTTTGGTGAAACTGGAGATACCGGTGGTATAAATGGTGCTAGAGGTGATGTTGGTTCTTATGATATAAGATCTCTTGGTACTGGTAACACTCTTGTACTCATTAATGGTCGAAGAATGGTTTCTGGGGCGAGCTATCAAACTGAAGAGATTGGTGGAAGTTTTGTTCCAGTAGAAAGTCCAAACACTCAAGTATTACCTCTTGGTCTTATCGAAAGAGTTGAAATTCTTCGGGATGGTGCTGCTGCATTGTACGGATCTGATGCTGTTGCCGCTGTTGTAAATAATGTGTTGGATGCAGACTATCAAGGCTTTGAAATGAGAGTAAGATACAAAAATTTTGAACACTACAATAGAGATGATCACACTGTAACAATTAAATGGGGTGAATCATTCAATAACGGAAAAACAAGTATTACATCATATGCATCTTTTTACGACAGAGATAGAATTAGAGCTGTTGAAGATGAAGTAATGGGATTTTGTGACAGAAACGTTTTTGATGCTTCACTAGGCGGAAGAACAGACTGTTCATCAAACTCAGCATGGGGCCAATTTGATATGTCTGGAAGAGCTAGCTACACAGATAGTTCTGGTGAGTTTTTAATTTACCCATCTAATGATCCAAGATGTCTATTACAGCTTGGGAATGGAGTTTGTGCTGCAAGTGATTCCTCAGGAAATATTCTTTATAACTGGTATGCTGATAAAGATTACCTTGGTGCTTTAGAAAGAAGAAATGTATTTACTTTTCTTAATCATGACATGGGAAATTCAAATGAAATGTATATGGAGTTTGGATACTATGATTCTGACTATACAGCAAGAAGAGAACAAGCAAGTGGACTTACTGCACAAAAATTTATTGTTCCATCAAGTCATCCTAATAACTTTACTGGCAAGACTCTCCAGTTAGATAACTATAGATTCAATGATTTTGGACCGAGAGAAACATCAAGTAAAAAGACTAATATAAGAATGTTACTTGGTTTTAGAGGTCAATTAGTTAGTGGTTGGGATTGGGATTCAGCCTATGTATTTAATGAAGAGCTTTCTGATAATACAATTTATAACAGAATTAATGCCACAGTAATGGATTCCTTATTGCAAGCTGGTCTTTATAACCCATTTAATGGTGGTGGATACCTGGGGAGACTTGATTCAGATGGAGATCCTACTGCTTGGGGAGACTGGACACCAGGTGCCCCTGAAAGCATCATGGATTTAGCAAGAATTGATGTCATTCGAAATAATGGCAGAACTTTGAATACATTTGACTTCAAATTATCTAAACCGGATCTATTCAACCTGCCAGGTGGTGACGTTAGTGCACTGATCGGTTTTGAGTGGAGAGGAGATAAGTTCTTTGATGATAGAGATGACAACCTTGACGGTACAAATGTTTACGTAAGACGTTCAAGCAATGGAAGATTAAGTTCCAGCCCATCTTATACATATCCGTACATTTCAAATGTAGTAGGCTCATCCCCTACTCCTGACAATGGTGGTGATAGAACAGTAAATTCAATATTTGTTGAATTAGGTGTGCCTGTTGTTAGTCCAGAAATGAATGTGCCTTTGGTACAAAGTTTCGATCTTCAAGCAGCTTGGAGAAATGAAGCTTATTCAGATTTTGAAGGTGAAGATGTGTCAAGATTCGCTTTCGGTTGGAGAGTTTCTGATGCCATCTTATTTAGAGGATCGTCTCAAGAAACATTTAGAGCTCCAAACCTTTACACAATAAATGAACTTACAGTTTCACGTGTTAATACAAGATATGACTGGGCAGCAGTCTACGTTGATAGAGCTGCGACAGCAGCTGGTCTAGGAAGCTCAACTCTTTGGGATTCTGATGGAAGATATGGAGTTATAAGAAACACTATCGGAAACAGAGACTTACTTGCTGAGTTAGCTTCTAACGAAACTGTTGGTGTTGTATTAGAGTATGACAAAGTTGTTCTAACATATGATCTTTGGGAAGTAACATCTGATAGAACAGTTGGTCTACTGGGTGAAGAAAATTCAATGCTAATTGATTTAGTGAGAAGACTTCAAGGCAACTGTGATGGTTTTGAAGGGGTTACTAGAGTTGCTCCTGATGCAGGTGAAGTTGAAACAATGAATGCAATAGGCTTCCCTTGCCCATTTGGTGAGGCAGAAAGTGTCTTTAACCAATACGTAAACCTTGGGCCACGTAGTGTTGCTGGTTGGGATGGAGCATTTATATATGATCTTGACTTTGACTGGGGTTCAATGGAAATGAAGCACCTTGTATCTTTCACAAGAGAGAAAGAACAAGCTAAAGGCGGTCTTGTAGATGAAATTGATGCAGCGTATGCGTCAGGATTAATTGATCAAAGCGCATACCCACTTGCAGGACTTGGAAATCTTCTAAAAATTGAACAAGCTCCTAAGAGAAAAACAAAATCTACATTAAGATTTAAGTGGGACTCTTACGCACTTGGGTTTACTCATACAACAAGATCAGAAGTTCTTGAACCTGATGTTGGATTACGACCAGTAGGTGCAGCATCAAGAACTAACGCATATTTTGATTACAACTTTAGTTTAAATGAAAATGATGCAAGAATGCGTTTTGGAGTTAACAATTTAAACGATAGAAGACCTCCACTAGCAGACTACAGATATGGTTTCCTAGGAGATCTAGATGTAGGTACTAGAAGAGACTTCTACTTTGACTTCAGAGTTAGATATTAATCTAACTTAAATGATTTTAACCAGTCCAAAATCAATTGGTTTTTGGACTGGTTTTTTTTTATTCCTATTAATTTGTACAATTCCTGGTACAGACTCACTTTCTAAAGAAGCTATTTATGTAACGGCAGTAGTCGTGTTGATGGCAACTTGGTGGGCAACGGAGGCAATTCCGCTTCCAGCAACTGCCCTACTACCACTAGCACTTTTCCCAATGCTTGGAATCTTTGGAGACATTCCATCAAAAGATGCTTTTCAACTTTCAGCAAATCCTTATGCGCATAATAATGTTTTCCTTTTTCTTGGAGGCTTCATACTTGCCTTAGCAATTGAAAAGGTAAATTTACACAAAAGAATGGCATTGAAAATGCTTTTATTGGTAGGAACAGACTCTAAGTACTTGATTGGTGGTTTTATGTTAGTTAGTGGGCTATTAAGTATGTGGATATTTAATACTTCTACTACCTTAATGTTGCTTCCAATAGCTCTTGCAGTTGCTACTGTTGTAAAAAGCACTACAAACGAATCAAATGAAAAGCAATTTGAAAATTTTCAAGTTTCACTACTTCTTGGAATAGCATATGCAGCGACTATTGGAGGTATGGCTACCATCGTTGGAACAGGACCTAATGTTTTGGTCGTTGGGCTTTTACTTGATGAAGGGATCGAAGTTGATTTTCTTGATTGGATGTTATTAGCAACACCGATATCATTCATCATGTTGATTGCTGGTTGGTACCTTTTAACACATATAATTTTCCCAAGCAGCCTAAGTGGAACAAATAAGACTTTTGATGAATTAAAAAAACTATATCTCAATTTAGGGAAAGTTACCTCTGACGAAAAAAGAGTATTTATTATTTTCTGCATAACAGCCTTTTGTTGGATTTTTCGAAAATTAATTATTCTCATACCTGGTTTTAGTGGACTTACTGATTATGGAATTGCAATTTTTGCAGCCTTAGCATTGTTTATTACTCCCTCTTCAAAATCTGGTGGCCTTTTAGAATGGAGCGCAACAAAAAATCTGCCTTGGGGAATACTTATATTGTTTGGAGGTGGATTATCAATTGCTGCACAAATTAAAGCGACCGGCTTAGGGGTATGGATAGGATCATTTTTTTCAGTTTTTGGTAATGTTGAACCCCTAATTTTAATATTTGTAATAGTAGCTATAGTAGTCTTTTTAACTGAAATCACATCCAACCAGGCAACCACTGCCACTTTTGTACCCATTATGTTTGCAATTGCATTAGGTCTAGGTTTTGATAAAGCACAGTTGGCAATTCCAGTAGCCTTGGCTGCAAGTTGTGCATTTATGTTGCCCGTTGCTACGCCACCAAATGCAATTGTTTATGGAAGTGAAAAATTTACTATATCGCAAATGATGAGAGCAGGCTTTTACATAAATATTGTTGGAATTATTGTTGTTACTATTTTTGCGACTTATGTTTTACCGGGAATAATAAATTGAGATTTTTAATATTTATTTTATTTTCCCTCACCGCCTCTACTCAAAGCTATTTAGATTATCCACATCCTTATCATCCTACTTCAACAACCAAAGGAATGGTTGTGAGTCAAAATTATCTATCTTCAGATATCGGAGCAACGATTTTATCCAATGGGGGCAATGCTGTTGATGCTGCAGTTGCTGTTGGCTTTTCTTTAGCAGCAACATTGCCAAGAGCAGGGAATTTAGGTGGCGGTGGCTTTATGATGATATACGATGCTAAATCAAATTCAATTGCGACTTTAGATTTTAGATCGATGTCACCTGAATTAGCAGAATCAAATAAATATAGAAACAAGTTTAAAAATAATGGTGCGCATGATTATGATTTAACTAGAAAGGGATATAAAGCAATAGCAGTACCTGGAACTGTGGCAGGCTTAATAAAGGCACATGAAGTATATGGTTCTATGGAGCTTAAGGATTTAATTGAGCCTACTATAAGTCTGCTTAAAGATGGCGTTCCTGTTACTGAAGATTTATTTGGAGCAATACAAGATACCGAATATCTAACCCTAGATGAGGAATCAAAAAAAATATATCTAAATCCAGATATAAAAATTGGAGGCAAACTTTTTATCAATGACCTTATCAATACTCTGCAGTTGATTTCTAATAATGGAGTAGATGGATTTTATAAAGGGGAAACAGCTGAGAAGATTGAGTTGGCCATGATAAAACATGGTGGCTTTATTAGAAAAGAAGATTTAATGAAATATAAACCAAGGTTTCTGCCAGCAATCTCAACAAACTATCGAGGAAATACAATATTCACTCAAGGTCCTCCAAGTGGTGGTGGTGTTGCAATATTAACTTCTTTGAATGTATTAGAGAATTTTGATCTATCGAAAATGAATTACGATAGTGGCAAATATCTTCATTTGCTGGCCGAAGTAATGAGATTTGGTCATCAAAGTCGATCAAAATACATAGGCGATCCTAAATTTTCAAATATACCAATGGAAGACTTGCTTTCGAAAGATTTTGCAAAAATGAAAAGCAAATCTATAAATTTAAAACGTGCATCAAAACCAGACAGATTTAATAAAAATGCTCAAACCCTTGAGAGAAAGTATATTGAATCTAGGGATACAACTCATTACTCAATAATAGATGACAATGGTAACGCTGTTTCGGTTACTTATACCCTTGGATATTCTTTTGGATCAGGAGTGACAATTGAAGGAACTGGTATTTTAGGAAATAATCAAATGAATAATTTTGCGCATGAATATGGTAATGGTTCTTATAGGAGAAGTGCTTCACCAGCAAACAAACTAGAACCTCTCAAACGTCCTATGAGTACAATGGCACCAGTGATGGTATTTAATAAAGAGGGGAAATTAACACTAATTACCGGTTCTCCCGGTGGTTCACAAATCCCTAATATAAATCTGCAAGTTTTGATTAATGTTCTTGATTTTAATTTAGATATTGGGGAAGCAACAATGTTGCCAAGAATACATCAAGACTCTCAAGAATTAGAACTGCTCTTAGAAAAGACAATAAACTTTGACACAAGGCGATACCTTGGGGTATTCGGACATGATATAGAGGTTTCAGATACTATAGGAAGCACACAAAGCATTCATATAGTAGATAATATGCGTTATGGATATTCTGATCTTAGAAGGCCAAATGCGAAGGTTAGTATCAAGAAATAACTTTTTTAGCTTTGCTAAGTCTCTGCAATATTGTTTCCTTTCTTAATAAATACAATGTTGAGTCAAGAGGAGGAGATTTTGCTCTTCCAAGTAATGCTACTCTAAGTGGAAGGCCTATTTTAGGCATTGGTAAATCTAAGCTTTCTTTTGCAGAATTAATTATTTCTTCAAAAATTTCTTCTTTCCAGGAGTCAATTGATTTTATTGACTCCTCAAAATAATTTAAAACGTCTCTACTCTCTAGTAAGTGTTTATCAAAATCATCTTTATTATAATCCTCAAAATCCATTACAAATGGTTTAATAAAACTTGAAATCTCGGACAAATTATTTCCACTTCCAACACAAAGCCTTACCAGCCTTTTAGGGTCGTGATGATTTGATAAATTGAACCCATTGTTATCATTAAAGGTTGCCATTAATGAAATTAGTTCGTCATCTGTTTTCAAAGCCATATGGTTTTGGTTTATAAAGTTAAGTCTCTCTTTATCAAACACAGCTCCTGAACGCTGAACATCACTAATTTCGAAAATTTTGATTAGATCGTCCATCATAAAAATGTCTTTTTCAGTGTTCGACCAGCCTAATTTTGCCAACATATTTAAAATAGCCTCAGGAAAATAGCCCTCACCTTTATATGACATTAAGTCTGTTGCGGCATGTCTTTTGGATAGCCTTTTCTTATCTTGGCCTAGAACAAGAGGAAGATGTGCATATTTAAAACCTTCATATCCAAGCGCTTTAACAATTTGAATTTGTTTGGGAGTATTAGGCAAATGATCTTCACCCCTAATAATATGAGTTACTTTTTGAAAATTATCATCAATTACATTACAAAAATGATAGGTTGGTGAACCATCACTTCTTAAGATCACTAAGTCATCTAGCTCCTTATTAAGAAATTCAATATCTCCATAAACCAAATCCTGAATTAATGTTGAGCCAGTTTTATCGACTCGAAGCCTAATTGCACCGTCATCTAAATAGGCCTTTTCATCATCAATCAGCCTTTGAGCTTCCTTTTTATATATATCAAATCTATCGCTTTGTTTAATTGGATGTTCGTCAGCAATAAGAGAGAGCCAAGCTAAACCATCCATTATTGCAGAAATATACTCATCTTTAGATCGTTCTTTATCAGTATCCTCTATTCTGACCAAAAATTTTCCACCATATTTTTTTGCAAACACATAATTAAACAATGCTGTTCTTACACCGCCAATGTGTAGATAACCCGTCGGACTCGGAGCAAATCTTGTCACAATATCTACCACTGTACTTTGTCTCCTATCTTTTTTGATAGTTGCTCTAAGAAATCTTCATGGGCTTTTAAATCTTTCGAATCTATCTTTGCTTCGATCACTTTGAAATCTATTTTCTGGCCAAGTTTGTTGATTTTATTTTGTTTGTGTTCTTCAGAACTGAGGTTTAGTTTCACTTGGCCTCCTGTAAGATTTAAATAGACATCTGATAAAATCTGGGCATCCAATAAAGCTCCATGAAATTTTCTGTCATAACCTGAAATATTTAAACGGCTGGTCAAAGCATCTAACGAATTTTTTTGTCCAGGAAAAGTTTTCCTTGCATGAAGAAGCGTATCAAATACTTTACAAATTTCTCTAAGGTCCTTTACCTCGTGATTAATTAACTTTAGTTCATTATTTAAAAAGCCGATATCAAACTCTGCATTATGAATTATCAATTCAGCACCCTTTATAAAATCAATAAACTCATTTACTACGTCTTTAAACAAGGGTTTATCTTTTAATTCCTCATCCGCTATATTTGTTACTGATTTTGCTCCTTCACTAATTAATTTTCCTTGAGGGTTTAGGTAAGATTGAAAAGATTCATTAGTTTTTGTTCTACCAAGAATCTCTACAGCACCAATTTCGATGACCCTATCACCAGTTTTAAAATCTAATCCAGTTGTTTCTGTATCAAGTGAAATGTATCTAGCTGACATTATCTGCACCAAAATTAGCTAATTGATCTGCACGCTCGTTCCCTGGATCACCTGAATGCCCTTTCACCCAATTCCACGTTATTTTTTTATTTAAGGTTAATTCATCTAGCTCAATCCAAAGCTCTTTATTTGCAACAGGTTTCTTCGATGCAGTACGCCAATTGTTTATTTTCCAGTTATTTATCCACTCAGTAATTCCTTTCCTTACATAATTAGAGTCGGTATATAAAGCGATCTCTTGCTCTTCATCTTTAAGATACTTTAATGCTTCTATGGCTGCTAAAATTTCCATTTGATTGTTGGTTGTTTCTCTCTGTCCATCAAATAATTCTTTTGTAGAGTCATTATAAATAATAAAAACGCCCCATCCTCCTGGACCAGGATTTCCCCTACACGCTCCATCTGTATATACTTTAATTGACATAACTAAAGATTATAAAGTAATGAAAATATTTCACATCCCTGCATTTACAGATAATTACATTTGGGCTATTCAGAAAGACAATCATATAACGGTAATAGATCCTGGTGACTCGGGTGTAGTTATAGAAGTGCTTAAAAATAATAATCTCACTTTAATGGATATCCTTATAACTCACCATCACTACGACCATACAGGTGGAATAACTACTTTGAGAGAAATGATGGAAGGTAAGGTTTATGGTCCAGATAATAAGTCTATCGAAGGAATTGATGTAACCCTTAAGGAAACAGATCTATTAACTACCCTCGGCTATAACTTTAGGTGTATTGAAACTCCTGGACATACGTTAGATCACATATCTTATTATTCAGAATTACAGAATGTTCTTTTTTGTGGAGATACATTATTTTCCGCTGGATGTGGTCGTCTTTTTGAAGGCACATATTCTCAAATGTATAAATCATTATCCAAATTAAGTGGTTTGCCTGATGAAACAAGTGTCTACTGTACCCATGAATATACTCTTTCAAATCTTAAATTTGCCCAAGATCAAATTGAAGACATAGATATTAGAAATGAAATTGAAGATTTAATCAAAAAAATTGAAGATGGTGGTATATCTTTACCAAGTACAATTTTAAAAGAGAAAAAAATAAATTTATTTTTGGGTTATAAAGTGCCTAATGATTTGCAATCATTATGTCCTGAAGATCAATTTAGGGAGTTAAGAATTAGAAAAGATTCCTTTTAAAAAAAAGGAGGCATTGCCTCCTTTTTCACAAAAATAATTATTATTAGTAATTAACATTAAAACCAAATATAACAACTCTCCCATAGTTATTATGTAAAGTTCTATCGTATCCACCATTTTGATAAAAAACAGGGTCTGAATTATCTAGGTTTCTTACTACCACTCGCAAACCCAAATTATCAAAAACTTGATAATTTGCTCTTAAATTAATTTGCTCCCAAGAATCTACTTCACCCACAGGATTGTAATCAACATCAGTATTATTTGCGTAACTATTGATAAATTCATATTCAACTCCAACTCTCAAACCAGAAAGGAATGGAACGTTGTATCCAACATCAGCTTTGTATCTAAATTCAGGTCTTCCAGGTAAACCAACTCCATCTACAATAGGTCCGTTAAAGTACGCCTCATACTCATCTTCAAGCATTTGTGTCCAAATAAGGCCTGTGTCAAAATCACCTATAGGCGTTAAAAATGTTCCTCTGTATTTAAGATCAAAACCTGAAATAGTAATATCGTTACCATTAATTGGTCTTCGGTAACAAATCTCTAATGGTCCAGCATCTCCAGTCCTCGTACAAAATGCACCCTGTGTAGTAAGCTGGGCACCTTTACCAACTAGTTCTGCATCTATAATATCTTGTACTGAAATTGAAGTAATTATTCCGCTCACGGTTGTATTGAAATAATCTATAGCCACAGAATGCTCTCCAATTAGATCAAAATCATAAATTAAGCCTACATTCATTGATTCAGAGTCTTCAGGTCCTAAATCAGGATTTTGTCCTACATATGTCTGAACTTGATCCTCTGGACAATCTTCTCTAGCAATATTATTAGCTGAACAGTAAACATAATCTATGTGGTAATCAGCACTAAATGAAGTCGCACCAAACATAGAGCCTAGTCCTGGAGCTTTAAAACCCGTGCCTAGGGAAGCTCTTAGAGTGATATTATCCATTACAGAAAATAAAGCTTTTGCTGTATAAGCAAAGTTTGTTCCAAAATCACTGTAGTCATCCTGTCTACCGGCTATTTGTAACTCTCCTCTTCCATCCGCAAAACCTGTGGAGGTCTCAAAATACAATGCAGTATAGTCTCGTTCACCAAAATCAGAATTTCCTGACGAGCCTCCTACATTACCAACCTCACTTTGTTTATCAAATCTATTTTCATACCTGAATTGTGCTTGTTCAAAACCAACTACAAATTGAGTTCCCTGAAATAGCTGTCCTGATATATACCCAGCGAGACTCTTGAAATCACTAGTTGCTGTTTCTGTTGGAGAGGCTGTGTAATAATCAACTGCCTCAGGTTCAAACGGATTAGTCCATCCATTAAATTCTCCATCTTCTTTGATCCCAACACTTACTGCTGTAAATTCAGGTTTTTGAAGATAACAACAATCATAATCATCATAGTCAGTTCTGTTATATTGCATTGAGAGATCCCAATCTAAACCGTTAAAATTTCCTTTAAATCCTGCAACCGCATCAGCAGTCCAATCTGTCCAAAAACTCTCTCTTGGCCCAATCTCTATAAATCTTTTTCTTAATTGTGCTTCAACATCAAGTGTCACTACAGTCTCCTCCCAAGACTGGCCATTTGAATCTGTATAAGCAGGAATTCTTACCTGACCTACACCTGAAGGAAATGCACTTATAAAAGCGGCGGGTGGCGCGTATCTACCGTACGCCTCATTTCTTGATGTAACGAACCTTGAATAGAATGTAGCCCAATTTAAATTATTTTCTGCACTCACGGTGAATGCATCGAATTTTTTACCAGCGTTTTGCGCCATAATTTGTGTGTAATCGAAGAGGCATACATGATTGTTTGGAATACTGCTACTTCCTGTCGGGCTGCTTCCCCATGTGTAGGTTGTGCCTTCATTCACAAACCTTGAATCTCCTTGGCATTCTGCTGCAGGAAGGAATTGACCTTGTAAAAATGTTCTTCCATCAGGAAGAGTCCAATCGTCATTAAGTCTATAGTTATATGCATAAGACGATAAATTAAATGCAGATGTATAATCCCCATCTGTTGGTGCTCGACCTGCATCATATGGCCTATCAGCTAAAAATATTATTCCTCTTTCTTGATGTTCATAAGTAAAGGTTACAAATCCGTCATCGGTATTAACACCACCTACAAAAGAAAATGTCTCCTCACCTCCTCCTGGCTGTTCTGGAGAAGATACGCTACCACTAAAGCTCATTCCATCAACACCTTTTTTTGTAATTACATTCACAACTCCCCCGATAGCATCAGAACCGTAAACAGCAGAAGCACCATCAGCTAATATTTCTATTCTTTCAATTGCAGAAGTAGGTATTAAATTCAAATTTGCAGAGTCACCACCAAGCTTTGGTGATCCTGGTAAACGCTTACCATCTATTAAAACTAATGTTCTTGAACTTCCTAGCCCTCTTAATGAAAGTGTAGATTGTGAGCCAGCTGAACTCCCAGATCTCTCATAAAACGATCCATAAGTGTTTATTGGGGTTTCTCTTAAAACATCAGAAACTGACATTTCACCAGTGGCTTGTATAGCTTCCTGATCTATAACTAAGACTGGTTGAGCACCAGTAAATTCACTTTTTGTAATACGAGAACCAGTAACAACTACTTCTTCAACTTCACTATTATCAACTTCATCCTCTTGAGCATATAGACTTTCAATGCTTAATATGGATGTTAATAGCAACAATAAATATTTTTCTTTATTCATAATTAATCCCTTTTTTAACTCAATAGTATCTATATTAGCCCATTATGTTACATTTATGTGACAGTGAAGTGTCTTTTAAGTTTCTAATAAACTGTGATACAAAGATTAAATAAGTTGAAACATTATTTTTACTTAGTATTTTCTTTTATAATGCAATCATGGTTAATGATAAAAAAATATTAGTTATTGGTTTGGCAAATAAATATTCTATTGCTGCATCTATTTGCGATGTTTTATATGAACAAGGAGCAGAACTGGCTTTTAGCTATCAAAATGAAAGGTTTGAAAAATTTATTAATGGTTTTGCAGCTACTCATGGTGATGCAAAAACGTTTGTTTGTGATTTGTCTAATGATTCAGAGATCAAAGACTTAATTAAAAATTGCGTTGAAAATTGGGGTGAAATTGATGGAATAGTTCACTCAGTTGGTTTTTCTCCAGCAGATCAGATATCAGGGAACATTGAAGACTGTATTACAAGAGAAGGTTTTGCAATTACACATGACATAAGCTCATATAGTTTTGCAGCTGTAGTAAAAGAAGCTGCTCCCTATATGTCTAAATCATCCTCAATTATTACCTTAACCTATATTGGGTCTCAAGAAGCAACTCCAAACTATAATGTTATGGGAATGGCTAAAGCAAGCTTAGAGGCTGGTGTAAGATACTTTTCAGCTTCGCTTGGTTCAAAAGGAATACGAGTTAATGCAGTATCAGCTGGACCAATTAAAACCTTAGCAGCCTCAGGAATAAAAGGCTTTAAATCGATGTTAAATAAGCATGGCAAAGAGACGCCTCTTGGTAGAAATATAACAGCTAAAGAAGTAGGAAATACTTCTGCCTTCCTCTTAAGTGACCTATCAAGTGGAATTACAGGTCAAGTAATATATGTTGATGGAGGTTACAATATTCAGGCTATGAAGTTTGATTAACAATCAACTCATTCTCTGAATATTTGTTATCAAGCCCATACTCAGCTCTTAAAGCATTAAAAATGTATTGAAGTTGGCTTGACCTTGATTGGGATATTATAGATGCCCTGTCCTCTTCACCTACTGAGTCATTCTCCCCTGGATTTCGCTCTAAGATACTATAAATAAATAGAGTATTGTTAACTAATTCTTTTTTTATCATTCCTGTTTCTGCTTGATTGAAAACAATATTTACTATGTCGTTTGATAATAATGAGGTTGTTCTGTTAATGTCTTTAAATTCCTCTATTTTGAAGTTTTCAATCGGAAACTGTTGCAAAAGAGATTCTGTATCTAAGGTAATTGGATCAGAGGCAGCATATGCATCTTCAAGTATTCTTAATTTTGCTCTTTGAACTAGAATAGCAATTATCTCTTCCATAACTAATTCAAAGTCTTCGATACTCTCATCTATTTTCACAACTGGCTGAACGAGTTGAAAACTATCATTGCCTATATTAACTGGGTCTGACCAAGAATTTATATTTGTATCAAATATTAAATCCTCATTTTCGCTATCATAGCCACTTTCTCCACGTGGTAATTCTTGAAATAAGGTCGCAGTTGTTTTGAATTGCTCCTCGAGCTGCTCTAAACTTCTATTGCTCCCTGTAATTGATCTTTGAATACTCAAGATAGCGTCTTCAAATTTAATATCTTTTATTTCTCTTAAGAGTTCATCAGATTTTTCACTGAACTCCTGGATTTCTACACCACTAACATCAGTTATTTTAAGAAAGTGGACATTTCCTTCATAAAATATTTTTTCTGAAATATCTCCTTCTGAAAGGGCTGCTATTACTAATTCAAATTCTTCAGGAAAAACTTCACCGTCTGTAAAGCCTAAATCACCGTTTTCTTGAAGGGTTCCCTCATCGTCTGAAAAATTCTGTACTACATTTTCGAATGATTGTTTCCCAAGGGCCTCCTCAGCAAGTAAAACTTTTTCATTAAAAGATTCTTCGTCTTCATAATTTCCACGAATAATCATTGCATGAGAAACTCTTTTTTCACCATCGGGTATATTTTGTAAATAAATATCATAGGCATTTTTTAATTCTGTTTCGCTTACTGAGATCTCTAGGGCTTCTTTATCTAAATTAATCACATTGAATGATATCTTTTCAGGAACCAAAAATTGATTGCTATTAGAGTCATAGTATTCAAGTAGCTGTTGATTTTCAGGCTGATAATCAATAAGGACATTAGATGTATCTAATGAAACAAACTTAATGGTTCTTTTTTCAGTAAGCAAATCAAGGTATTGTTCCAATGTAGAATCAAAGACATTTACTAAAGAATCTAGTAAGGCTACTGACAGATTTAATTTGAGGTCACTTGAATAATCTCTAATAAGCTGCTCTTTTGATAAATTAAAATTTATTAAATAATTTTTAAATGCCTCTTGATCGAAATCTCCATCAATTTGAAAAGCTTCATTTCTCGATAATTCAGTCTCAATATAATTTGTTGGTATTTTTATATTCAATTCATCAAAGAATTTAATAATTGAATATTTTTCAATAAGTGATGTTTTTGCTTGCTCCTCTATAAATGAGGATAAAGGGTTTAAATCTATTTGTTGGCCAAATTGGTCTCTAATGTTTTGTTCAATTTGACTTCGTGTTCTGAAATATTCTGATTGAGATATACCGTAATTTCCAATCTTAGCATAATCGTTATTTGTAAATGATTGCGCAAAGGTGGGTAAACCCAGAAACGCAAATGTTAGGGCAACTATTCCGAGAAAAGAAAAGGCTACAATCCCTTGTAGCCTCTCACGTAAGAAACTGATCAACTCAGTTATTAATTAATTTACTGAAGCTTTTAGTGCTTTACCTGCTTTAAAAACTGGTACGGTTGCTGCAGGAATATGAATCTTCTGTGAAGGATTCTGAGGGTTTATACCCTCTCTAGCAGCTCTCTGTCTAACAGAGAATGTTCCAAAGCCTACCAATGAAACAGAATCACCTTGTGCAAGTGCACCTGTCACAGCGTTAACAACAGCATCTAATGCTTTAGCAGCATCGACTTTTGTGCTACCAGTTTCACTGGCAACAACATCAATTAAATCAGCCTTATTCATAAAATCTCCTCAAAACGCCTAGTTAAAGGCTTTTAATAACATTAGTCCCTAAAAATCAATAAATCAAGCAAAAGTATGTAAAAAATTAAACTTTATTAATTTGCTATTTCTTGACTTTGAAGGCTTTGAATGCTTCAAATTAGCGCTTCTGCTAACACTTCTTCTATATTCTCGACTGGAATAATGTTTAGATTCTTTAAAACGTTTGCTTCAATCTCCTCAGTATCTCCAAGATTTTCCTTAGGAATAAGTACATTAGTTATTCCACTTCTTTTGGCTGCAATTAGTTTTTCTTTTAGGCCACCAATTTTAAGGACTCTTCCAGCTAGAGTAATCTCCCCAGTCATTGCGAGGTTTGCTTTAATGTCTTTTGATAAAACAACTGAAGCAATAGCCGTGCACATTGTTATGCCAGCCGAGGGTCCATCTTTCGGGGTTGCACCCTCTGGTACATGAATATGAAGATCGTGTATTTCAAAGAAATCTTTTTTTATCTTTTCTTTATTTGCTATGTTTTTTGCTACTGTAAGTGCAGCTTGGATAGACTCTTGCATAACATCACCAAGTGAGCCTGTTTTAATTATTCTACCTTTGCCAGCAATTAATGCAGCCTCAATTTTAAGAAGCTCGCCTCCAACTGAAGTCCAGGCAAGCCCATTAACTTGGCCTTTTTGATTCTGCTCGTCAAATTGTCCAAATTTATATGGCTCAGAACCCAATATATTTCTTATTGCCCTATTGTCTATTTTTGTTGAAGAAGGTTTCTTCATTGAAATGTCTTTAACTTTTTTTCTACATATTTTATTAAGCTGTCTATCGAGACTTCTCACACCCGCCTCTCTGGTATAATTTCTTATTATTTTTAGTATTGAATTCATACTAAATGATACTTCTTTTTCAGATAGACCATTTTTATCTAGATTACGCGGAACGAGATAATTTTTCGCAATATTTAGCTTTTCATCCTCAATATACCCAGGCAATCTGATGATCTCCATTCTATCAAGTAAAGGGGCAGGAATATTAAGTGAATTTGCTGTACATATAAACATAACCTCTGACAAGTCATAGTCAACTTCAAGATAGTGGTCATTAAAGCTGTTATTTTGTTCTGGATCAAGAACTTCCAAGAGAGCTGAGCTTGGGTCTCCCCTGTGGTCCATTCCAACTTTATCAATTTCGTCTAGCAAGAATAAAGGATTCTTAACTTGAGCTTTTGAGAGTTTTTGAATTATTTTTCCTGGCATAGATCCTATATAAGTTTTTCTATGGCCACGAATCTCTGCTTCATCTCTTACTCCGCCAAGTGAAAGACGAATAAATTCCCGATTAACTGATCTTGCTATTGATTCGCCCAAAGAGGTTTTTCCAACCCCTGGTGGACCAACAAAACACAGTACAGGTGCTTTCATTTTCTTGACTCTTTTTTGAACTGCAAGATATTCAAGAATCCGCTCTTTTACTTCTTTCAAGCCATAGTGATCTTCATCTAGAATCTTCTTTGCCTTACCTAAATCCACATTTATTTTAGTTGTTTTGTCCCATGGAACTTCAAGTAAAGTATCTATATATGTTCTTACAACTGTCGCTTCTGCAGACATGGGTGACATTTGTTTGAGTTTTGAAAATTCTGAATTTACTTTTTCAAGTGCCTCTTTTGATAGTTTTGTTTCCTCTATTTTGATTTGCAGTTCATCAAGTTCATTTTTTTCTTCTCCAATTTCACCTAATTCTTTTTGTGCAGCTTTAATCTGCTCATTTAAAAAATATTCTTTTTGAGATTTTTCCATCTGTTTTCTTACTCTTCCTCTAATTCTTTGCTCAACCTCTATCAGATCTATCTGCGATTCCAACAAACTTGAAAGAAACTCTGCTCTGTCGGTAATCTTTAATTTTTCGAGTATTTCCTGTTTATCCTTGATAGATAAATGAATATTCGAAGAAATCACATCAACAACTTTTGACAAGCTAGCCATCGATTGGACTTGGTTAATGATTTCAAATGAAACTTTTTTTGATACTGAAACAAATTCTGTAAATTGGTTTTTAATTGTAGCAAGCAAGTCTCTCTCATATTTTGAGTCCTCTGACTGTTCATCAATTTTTACTATGTTTGCAAAATATCCTTTTTCAATTATTACGTTATCTAGAGTTGCTCTTTGTAAACCTTCAACAAGAATTTTTACAGTTCCATCTGGAAGTTTGATCATCTGAAGTAAAGTAGAAATTGTTCCAACTTTTGGTAGATCATCAATAGTTGGCTCTTCATTAGATGGAGAATTTTGAGCGATTAGGTATATCTTTTTATTAGTCCTAAGGGCATCCTCTAAGGAAAAAATTGACTTTTCCCGACCCACAAATAAAGTCGATACAGTGTTAGGGAATATTACTACATCCCTCAGAGGGATCATTGGCATCTTAACTTTCACATTAATACTTTCTGACATCTAATTAGCTGCTTTTTTAGATATAAGTTTCAAAGGATTTTCTCTATTTTTTACTATATTTTTATCAATTAGTATTTTATCTATTTTTGTAGATGAAGATGGTAACTCAAACATAGAGTCTTGAAGAATTTCTTCGAAAATTGATCTCAGAGCCCGTGCTCCAGAAGAACTTTTTTTTGCTTCTTTAGCAATCTCTTTGAATGCATCTATTGTGAATTCCAAGTGAATGTCATCAAGCTGAAATAGATACTCAAATTGCTTGGAAATAGAATTTTTAGTTTCTGACATAACCTTAACAAGCTCTTTTTCAGATAACTCCTCAAGTGCAGCCACAACTGGAAATCTACCAATAAATTCAGGAATTATTCCGTACCTTATTAAATCTTGGCTCCTAGCTTTTTTAAACAAGCTACCTTTATTGTATTCGGTTTGCCCTGGGGTATCAGTTGTAAACCCAATAGAGGTATTAGATATACGTTTTTTAATTTGTTCCTCAAGTCCATTAAATGCTCCTCCACAAATAAAAAGAATATTTTTTGTTTCGATTTGAAGAAATTCTTGCTGAGGATGCTTTCTTCCTCCCTGTGGTGGGATCGATGCTGTTGTTCCCTCAATAATCTTTAATAATGCTTGTTGCACACCCTCTCCTGATACATCTCTAGTAATGGAAACGTTCTCTCCTTTTTTTGAAATTTTATCTATTTCGTCAATATAAATTATGCCTTTTTGTGCGCTCTCAATATCATAATCACAATTTATTAAAAGCTTTTGAATTATGTTCTCAACATCCTCGCCAACATATCCAGCCTCAGTTAGGGATGTTGCATCAGCTATCGCAAATGGAACATCCAAATAATTTGCTAGAGTTTGAGCAAGAAGTGTTTTGCCAGATCCAGTCGGTCCTAATAAAAGCACATTACTTTTTTGAACATCAACGTCATCTTTCTTTCCAGATAATACTCTTTTGTAGTGGTTGTAAACAGCTACAGATAGTTTTTTCTTTGCATCATCTTGTCCGATAATCACACTATTTAAATATTCATAGATCTCCTTCGGCTTAGCAACTGAAAAATCCTTATTGGCTTCAGAGCTCTCCTCTTCTAACAAGATATCATTGCATAAATCTACGCACTCATTGCAAATATAGATATTGGGTCCAGCAATAAGTTTTTTTACTTTAACTTGATCTTTTCCGCAAAATGAACAGTTTAATTTAGATTTTTCTATTTCCATTATTTTCTATTCTCGAGTATTTCATCAACCAGACCATAATTTACCGCCTCTTCAGCATTCATGAAATAATCTCTTTCAGTATCACCTTGGATTTTTTTGATAGTTTGTTTTGTGTTTTCAGCAAGAATTTTATTTAGCTTCGCTTTAAGCGTAAGAATTTCTTTCGCTTGGATCTCAATATCTGTTGCTTGTCCTCTGGCTCCACCTAAGGGCTGATGAATCATAACTCTACTGTTTGGTAGAGCAAATCTTTTTCCCTTTGCTCCAGAAGATAGAAGAACAGCTCCCATACTTGCAGCTTGCCCAAAACATACTGTCGAAACATCGCATTTTAGATAATTCATGGTATCTAGTATTGAAAGCCCTGAGGTTATTACCCCACCAGGAGAATTTATGTACATGTATATATCTTTTTTTGGATCTTCAGATTCCAAAAAAAGCAATTGTGCAACTACAAGATTGGCAACATAATCATCAATGCCACCAACAATAAAAATTATCCTGTCTTTCAAAAGACGTGAGAATATGTCGAATGCCCTCTCACCTCTTGAGGTTTGTTCAACAACCATCGGAACTAAATTACTTTCAAACATATCTTAAATATAGAGCACTTTTTTTATAAAACAATAAAAAATTATAAAACTTGAACAATTTTTGTAAGAACTTGATATGTAAAAGTCTAAACTTCAAAAATGGGGTGGGCGAAGGGGGTTGAACCCTCGGCCTCCGGTACCACAAACCGGCGCTCTAACCAACTGAGCTACGCCCACCATTTTTTTATGACCTTTGAGAAAAAAAATTATATCATTATGCAATAAATAGGGGAAAGATGGGGTCAAATAATTTATTCATTAAAAGCGTTTCTAAAATGTTCGATAAGGCTATTAATAAGCTTAATGTCGAAAAAGGTTTAGCAAACCAAATTAAATCGTGTAACAGCACACATACAATACGTTTTGGGGTAAAGCTAACAAATGGTATTAAAGTTTTTACTGGGTGGCGTGCAGTACACTCTGAACATTTAGAGCCAGTAAAGGGTGGAATAAGATACTCTCGAGCAGTGTCTGCATCGGAAGTTGAAGCAATGGCAATGCTGATGACATTTAAAAATGCTGTAATAGACGTTCCATTTGGAGGCTCTAAGGGTGGCCTCAAAATAGATCCTAGCAAATATACAGATGAAGACTTAGAAAAAATTACTAGAAGATTTACAGAAGAGCTCGTTAAAAGAGGATTAATTTCTCCAAGCCTTAATGTGCCAGCACCAGATATGGGTACAGGTAAAAAAGAAATGGCATGGATTGCTGATGAATACAAAAGATTAAATCCACATGATATAAATGCATATGCCTGTGTGACAGGTAAACCTGAAAACATGGGGGGTGTTGATGGAAGGACAGAAGCTACTGGCAGAGGTCTTTTCTATTCTCTTAATTCTTTTTTCAATTCGGTAGATATTAAGAAAACTAAGATTAAAGGAGGTTTAGATTCACAAAGCATTATTATTGAGGGCCTCGGGAAGGTAGGGTATTTTGCTGCCAGAGCACTAAGAGATCATGGATCCTTGATTGTAGGAGTAATTGAAAAAGACCAAAGTTTTTACAATCCTAAAGGTCTAGATATTGATCTCATAAGAAAATGGTTGGCCGAATCAGGCAATGCAGATCAGTACCCAAATCAAGAAGAGCTAAAAACCAAACAAGAAGTTTTTTTAAATAGCTGTGATATTTTTATCCCAGCAGCTACAGAGGGAACAATTAATGAAGATAACCATGAGCAGCTTAGCACAAAACTTATATGTGAAGGGGCAAATGGACCTCTTACCTCCAGAGCAGATGACTTGTTGAGCAAAAGAGGAGTGTTAATCATACCTGACCTTTACGCAAATGCAGGCGGTGTTGCAGTAAGTTACTTTGAGTGGGTGCGAAATTTACAACATATGAGGTTTGGAAGAATGGAAAAGAGAAGGAAAGAATATGAAAACGCCTCTTTAATAAATGTAATTGAGAGCTCAACTGGAGCAAAAGTTTCACTAAAAACTAAAAACTTACTCAACCAAGGCCCTACTGAAATTGATCTGGTTAGATCTGGTCTTGAAGATATGATGACCGAAGCATATGAAAATATGAGTGAAATTTGGAACGAAAATAAATATGACTCATTACGAACAACTGCTTACATTTATTCAATTAAAAAACTTATTAAGTCGTACCAAAATATAGGCATCTAAAGAAATTGGCGCGCCAGGGAGGATTCGAACCCCCGACCAATAGCTTAGA
>TARA_B100001057_G_scaffold155475_1_pt1 | contig 24825 bp, 25 predicted proteins | sample TARA_B100001057 | Tara Oceans TARA_B100001057 (sample SAMEA2621839) | marine metagenome | biome: marine biome (ENVO:00000447); feature: surface water layer (ENVO:00002042); material: "saline water (ENVO:00002010), including plankton (ENVO:xxxxxxxx)" | depth 5 m
CATGCTGATATTCAGCAGCATGGTGAGGAAATAGCCGCACTTTTTTATGCTTTTACTTTTTGTATTTTTCGGCCTCTTCTGAACCGTCGGTTGCAGTTCCTTTGCTGTATGAGTGCGCTCCCATACCAGCTAAATCACCATCCTTAACGATGAGATACTCATCACGAATTGATTCACCACTGAAGAAGCATTCAAGTATTTCTCTTACTCCAGCAGCATACCTCGCCTGAGCAGATAATGAAGTTCCTGATGTGTGTGGAGTCATTCCATGATTTGGCATTGATCTCCAAACGTGGTCATTTGGTGCTGGCTGAGGAAACCAAACGTCTCCAGCATATCCACTCAATTGACCTGATTCACAAGCTCTGGCTATGGCATCTTTATCACAAATCTTTCCTCTTGCAGTATTGACTATATAAGCCCCTCGCTTCATTTTGCTGATTAAAGCATCATCGAAGAGGTGTTCAGTTTCCGGGTGAAGCGGACAATTAATTGTGACAACATCACACACACCAACCAATGACTCTAATGATTCATGGAAAGTTAGATTCAGTTCTTGCTCAACAGATTCTGGAAGTCTATGTCTATCGAAATAATGAAGATGAACATCAAATGGCTTCATCTTTCTCAGTGCATCTAACCCAATACGACCTGCTGCTACTGTTCCGATATGCATGCCCTCAACATCATAAGATCGCTTAACTGCATCTGCTATATTCCACCCACCTTCGTTTACGATTCTATGCTGATTATGATAGTCCCTCACCAATGATAAGATCATCATCACAATATGCTCTGCAACAGATCTTGAGTTACAGAAAGTAACTTCAACTACATCTATTTTGTTGTCGATCGCAGCCTGAAGATCAACATGATCGGATCCAATACCTGCAGTCACAGCCATCTTTAGGTTCTTCGCTGATTCAATACGCTTTCTGGTTAGATAAAATGGAAAGAAAGGTTGTGATATAACTATGTCTGCGTCTTCCAATTCAATCTCAGCTTTACATCCATCTCCGTCTTTATCAGAGGTTACAACCAGCGTATGTCCCTGATCTTCGAGGAATTTCCTCAAGCCAAGCTCACCAGAGACACAACCCAAGAGATCTCCAGGATTAAAATCAATCGATTTAGGTGAAGGCAAACTCATCCCATCTGGATATTTTTCAAGCTTAGGAATGCTGTCAAGCGCGTATTTGCTTGGCATACCGTCAGTGGGATCATCATACAATATACATAAAACTTTCATTTGTTCTCTCCATTAGAAATAATTAATTATAGTAAATGAATATATACTAAAAATACAACATAGAGTTAATGTCATTGATAATTGTATCTGAAGCTGTAATTTATATGTCATCTCAGATATGCTTTAAGCTAAATTATTTAACTTATAATCCTATGAAACATTCTATGAAAAATTATTTCATATCATCGTTTGGGGCATTCATATGCCTGAGCATACTCTCTTATTTGAATAATACTTATCAAGATAGCCTCTGGTTGATTCCACCCTTCGGAGCGAGCATGGTGCTTGTTATGGCTGTTCATAAAAGTCCATTAGCAAGTCCAAAAAATGTCTTCTTTGGGCATTTAATTGCTGCTAGTTGTGGAGTATTCGTCTATTTCTTTTTTGGTCTTCATCCATTATCGATAGGATTTGCAGTCGCTTTAGCTATATTTCTAATGTCTATTACAAAAACAATTCACCCACCTGCAGGTGCAAATCCAATTATTGCAATAATGGGAGGTGAGGATCTTTTTTTTGTTTTAATGCCTGTCGCAATAGGTGCAAGTTTTATTATAATATTTGCTATTATTTTTCATCGGCTGATTGGACAAAAATATCCATGTGATAAAAAAAATATATAGCTTTAGTCTTATAATTTTTTACATGGTGTTTATTAAACATTAAAAAATATCTATAATAAAATTTGAATTTACTTCCTTGTATCAGATAAAAAGAACATGAGCTTGTTTGATAAATTATCTATAATCCCACCAGATCCGATTTTAAAAATAATCTCTGAATATAACGAAGACATTCGTTCAAATAAGATTGATCTCGGTGTGGGTGTATACCGAGACAGTTTTGGAGAAACGCCAATCATGTCGGTTATCAAGTCAGCAGAGTCACATATTTTATCCACACAAAAATCCAAAGCATATATCGGTCTTGCTGGAGATGCGAATTACAATAAGAATATACAAAAATTAATAATTGGTGATATTAAAATAGCTGAAGATAGAATCTTCACCATACAGACCGCTGGAGGCACAACCTCACTTCGAGTGGCTTCCGAATTGTTAAAGGAAACATCAAAAAATATCAATATTTGGGTGAGTAATCCTACATGGAGTAATCATATTCCTGTATTAAAAAGCACTAATATCAGCTACAGAGAATACCCTTATTATGATGTAGAACATAATACACTTCTCTTCGACAAAATGGTTGCGTGTCTGGAGGCTATCCCGAAGGGTGATGCAGTCTTATTGCATGCATGTTGCCATAATCCTACAGGTATGGATCCAACTCTAGAACAATGGAAAGAAATTATTCAGGTAATGAAAAGTCGTGAATTATTGCCATTTGTTGATAATGCATATCAGGGTCTAGCAAATGGTCTGGATGAGGATGCGAGTGCATTGAGACTGATGATATCAGAATTTAATGAACTCATAATTTCCAGCTCATGCTCAAAAAATTTTGGATTGTATCGTGATCGTGTGGGTGCGTTGACTGTCATCACAAATAATGAAGACTCAAATAAAAAAACGAAAAGCAACGTATTAAAAATAGTTAGAACAATGGGTTCTGTCCCGCCAGATCATGGGGCTGCATGCGTGGGATATATTCTCTCTGATGAATCACTTACACAAAAATGGAAATGTGAACTTGATGATGTAAAGATCAGATTAAAAAACATGAGAAAAGAACTTGCTGGTTCGCTGAAAAATAAAACAAATTCTCATGATTTCAGTCACATTGTAAGAGCGAACGGAATGTTTTCATTTTTAGGCATAACTAAAGAGCAGGTTCAAGCATTAAAGTCTCATTATGGTATTTACATGGAGGAATCTGGGCGTATAAATGTTGCTGGCATTACCATGGAAAATGTATCGTATCTCACTGATTCAATAGCAGAAGTCTTAGAATCTCACCAATAAATATGATCACCCTCGATCAGTTTAATTTGATCCGTCTTTCCCCCAGCTAACTCGAGTACATATTTGATTGGTTTTTCTGAACGTATTGTTTTAAGTGACTGTGGCTCTGTATTTTTTTCTATTGATGAAACAATTCCATTTTCATCAATAAAAATCATATCCAATGAGATGAACGTGTTTTTCATCCACATTGCCCTTATGTTGCTATTAGAATAAATAAAAAGCATGCCTGTATTTTTAGGTAAGCTCTTAACATACATCAGGCCTCTTGTTTGCTGATTTCTTGTCTCTGCCAACCACACAACAAAATGGTTACAACTTTGATTAGAAGAAGAAATCATAATACTTCTTCGCTTAAAGGCGCTATCCAACTCATCACTGCCTAAGGATAGACAAGAATACAGTAACATTAAAAAGAAGAGGCAGATTATAGAGAGATTTTTTCTTATCATTTCTTAAATTATTTCTTTCTTTCTTAGTTAACGCTCTGTTAGCTTTAGTTTAAAATAAAAGATAAAACAATTATAAGCAAAATTATATTGTCATATATTTGATGGAGTAACTTAATGACAGCGATAAAAAAATTTCAAGAACTAGAATTACATGCTACAACTCTGATTATCGGGCAATCTGAGCTAATCAATCGTATGTTAATTGCGATACTCTGTGATGGCCATCTCCTGGTTGAGGGGGCTCCTGGGCTTGCTAAAACTAGAGCGATAAAAGTGATCTCAGATAGCGTAGAAGGAACATTCAATCGCATACAGTTTACGCCAGATCTTCTTCCTGCTGATCTAACAGGTACCGAAGTGTATCGTCCTCAAGAGGGTAAATTTGAATTCAGGGAGGGCCCTCTTTTTCATAATCTTATCCTAGCTGATGAAATCAATAGAGCTCCAGCAAAGGTTCAGTCAGCACTTCTTGAGGCAATGGAAGAGAGGCAGATCACAGTTGGTGATAAAAGCTATAAGCTTTCAAAATTATTTTTAGTCATGGCGACACAAAATCCTATTGAACAGGAAGGAACTTATCCTCTTCCAGAGGCACAATTGGATCGTTTTTTATTGCATGTTGAAATTGGTTATCCAACATCTGAGGATGAGAAAAAAATATTATCTCTTAATAGAGACGAGGCAAGAGAGTCTAAAAATGAATCCTTTATTCCAGAAAGCCTTCTGTCTGAAACTGCCATTTTGGAAGCAAGAGAGGCAATACTAAATTTGCATCTTTCAGATGATCTTGAACAATACATTGTAGATATTGTTACATCCACACGCGATCCGGGTAAGGTTGATTCTCAACTTGATGGACAGGTTCTCTATGGCGCAAGCCCGAGAGCATGTATGGGTATTGACAGAGCAGCAAGAGCGTACGCTTGGCTGAAAGGAAAAGATTATGTTGGTCCAGAGGATATTCAGGAAGTTACTTACGATGTTCTTCGCCATCGATTGGTTCTAAGTTTTGAAGCTGAGGCTGAGGGTGTGACACCAAATAAAATCATTGAAGGCATACTTAATGGAGTTGGTGTTCCATAATTTATTTCAAAGATGATAGAGAGAGAAAAATACTTGTCCACATCGCCAGTAAAAGTTGATCAGAGAGAACTGATTTCACTCAGTGGCATCGGTAAAATCATACAACTAGATCCATCTTCAATAAGATCACTTCAAGCGGGGTCATATGTTTCTCAATACAAAGGCAGAGGCATGGAATTTGATGAATCTAGGCCATATCATCCTGGAGATGATCCAAGAAATATTGATTGGCGTGTTACAGCCAGAAGCAGTCAGGCTTATACAAAATTATTTCGCGAAGAGAGAGAAAGACCGGTCTATATTGTGACAGACCTAAGAAGTAATATGCATTTTGCTACGCGTGGCTCCTTTAAGTCTGTAATTGCAAGCTATTTAGCGGGTGCAATTTCATGGGCAGCACATCACAGAGGTGACAGATTAGGAGGTATAATTTTTGGTGACAAATATTGCGAAGAAATTAAACCTAAGCTCGGCCGACAAGCAGCTCTTCGCTATACACACAAAATCTGTAATCATCCTGATTGGAGTATTACAGAGACGGAAGATGCAACTATAGCTGACAAGGCTTTTAATGGCGCAGTGACATCGCTAAGAAAATTTGTAAGACCAGGAAGTTTAGTTGTTGTGATAAGTGACTTTAATGGATTATCTCGCATAAGCAGATCATACCTTGCAAGAATATCAAGATACAGCGATATGCTGTCAATTGTTGTAAATGATCCAATCGAAGAGTCACCTCCGCCAGCTGGAAGATATAGATTGGTTTCTTCCCAAAAAGATATTTCAATAGATACTTATTCAGAATATGCAAGAGAGCAATATGCTGCTAATTTTGCAAAGAAAGAAAAGTCTCTTTTTAAATTTTTTAAGTTATATAGCATCGCTCAAATATGCATATCTACCTCTGATAATCCTGTAGATATTCTTAAAAAAAATTTGAGCAAGAACAGGGCAAATTAATTTAATGGATCCACAATTGATTGAACTAAGAGATATAAGATATCCATCTGAGATCGATTGGTGGCCGATGGCACCTGGATGGTGGCTCGTCATTATTCTGACAGTAGCTCTGTTGTTTGTTGTTATTTTTAAGTTCTATCAGAAATACAAAGAAAATAGAGCAAGAAGAGTAGCTCTGTCATTATTAAAAAGCATTCAAAATGATTACAACATTTGCTCTGACACAAGAGCATTAACAAAAGCCTTATCAAGGCTGTTAAGAAGAGCAATGCTTGCATATGTGCCAAGAAATGAGGTTGCAAATTTAGTTGGAAACAATTGGTTGGATTTCTTAGATCAGGGTCTTGATGAAAATTATTTTTCACAAGGTGAGGGAAGATGTTTGATTACCGTGCCATATATGGACAGTCAGACAGATGAAAATATCGACATAGAAAAACTTTTGGATAATGTCAGAAAGAGAATTATGTTGCCTATCAAAAGAGAAGATAAATAAAATGTGGACCCTTGCTTGGCCATGGATGCTGCTTGCGCTGCCATTACCTTTCCTTGTGAGAAGATTATTGCCCGCAGAAAAAAACACGAATGAATCAGGTCTAATAGTTCCAAATTTTTCAATATTTTCTGTATTAGTTAATAGGCCATCTGCGGAGCAATACAAAAACTGGCGTCTCTGGGTCGGATTAATCGCTTGGTTTTTTCTCGTTCTGGCAAGCGCCAGACCAGAACTGATAGGAGATGAAATTGAAATACCAATATCAGGACGAAATTTAATGCTTGCTGTTGATTTATCTGGAAGCATGGATGCAAAAGATTTTGAGCTCGCTGGAAACAGAGTAGATCGGCTATCAGCAACCAAAGCGGTTGCCAGTGACTTCATTGCCAGAAGAATAGGTGATCGAATAGGGCTTATTTTATTTGGAGAGCAGGCCTATCTTCAAGTACCTCTTACTCTGGATAGGGAAACAGTCAGAACTTTACTGATGGAATCCTTCATAGGGTTGGCAGGTGAAAAGACAGCGATTGGCGATGCAATTACCCTCGCTGTGAAGAGAATTTATGATCAAAAGAATGAAAATTCCAATCAAGTCCTTGTTTTATTGACAGATGGAGCCAACACTGCTGGCGCAATACAACCTCTAAAAGCAGCTGAGTTAGCAAAAGAAATAGGTCTTAAGATATATACAATAGGTATAGGTGCGGACCAAATGGTTGTTTCATCAATTACAGGCGGATTAAGACGAATCAATCCTTCTGCTGACTTGGATGAGAAAACACTGACAAAGATAGCTGAAATGACTGGAGGAAGGTATTTTAGAGCTAGAGATACAATTTCTCTGCAAGAGATATATAGATTGCTAGATAATATTGAACCAGTTCCTGAAGCCGAATCGGGATTTAGGCCAATTCAATCACTCTTTTATTGGCCTCTCGGAATAGCTCTGATTATTTCTGTTTTTTTGGTGATTATGAACGTTATTGAGAATGGTGGTTTGAGTTATATACGTGAGAGAAAAGAGTCATGATTGAAACGGAGTTTCACTTTCTCAGGGTAGGGTGGATAGTTTTAATACCCATAGCAATCCTTCTTATTCTGTTTTTTAAGAGAAGGATGCTTTCGATCGGAAATTGGGAGAAGTTGATTGACAAGAGACTGTTACCTTATGTTATGTCCAGACGGCAGTTGTCTGATAATCATCACAAGTGGTGGCTCATATCATTAGTTTCAGTGCTCTCAATAATTGCACTAGCAGGTCCGACTTGGGAGAGAATAGAGCAACCATCATTCAGGACAGATCAGTCTCTTGTAATTGCTCTGGATCTATCAAGATCAATGAATGCTCAAGATATTACTCCTAATAGGCTAATAAGAGCAAAGTTAAAAATATTAGATATTTTAGAAAGGCGTCAAGGTGCGCAAGTCGCATTAATTGTATATTCAGCAAATGCCTTTACAGTGACTCCACTGACCTCAGATACAGACACGATTATTGCATTAATCAATAGTATTGATACGAGTATAATGCCAAGCAGAGGAAGCTACCCTGCTCTGGCAATTGAAAAGGGTTTGCAACTACTGAATCAAGCAAGTGTATCTAACGGAGAGGTAATTCTTGTGACTGATGGTGGAATTACCTCTGATTCTTTTTCCTCAGCACAAAAGCTCCGAAATGAGGGTTACAGACTTTCTGCTTTGGGAATTGGATCAATGAATGGCGCCCCAATTCCAAGAGAAACTGGTGGTTTCGTAACGGATAATACTGGCCAAATTATCATATCCCGTCTTGAAATTGATGATTTGAAAGAGTTAGTAGAAATCGGAGGTGGAAAATACAAAAGTATTACATCAAATGATCAAGATATTGATACATTATTATCAGGAGTATACTCAGCTGTCAGGGAGAGTGATAATTCTGTTACTACTGATCAATGGAAAGAATTCGGTCCATGGATACTCTTAATTGTCGTTCCTTTCGGGTCATTGCTATTTAGAAAGGGCTGGGTATTCGTATTTTTACTAACTACAATGCCAATAGATAATTCAGTTTATGCTCTCGATTGGAATGATTTATGGAAAACAAGAGACCAACAAGCAAAAGAAGCCATGGAGAGTGGAGATTATGACAAAGCTATTGAATTATTCGAAGACTCTGAATGGCTGGCAGCCGCGAATTATAATGCCGGTAATTATCGTCAAAGTGCTAATGGATACTACAATAATAGTAATATTGATCACTTATATAACTATGCAAACTCACTCGCAAAGATCGGTCAATTTGAAGAGGCAATTGAGAATTATGAAAAAGTTATTGCAGAGGAACCAAATTCAGAGGACGCACTTTACAATCTTAATCTATTAAAAGAGCTTCTTAGCGAAAATCAATCCTCAGAAAAAAATAATGATGATGGCCAATCTTCAGAAGAGGCTCCGACGGGCGAAAAAAGTCAGCAACAGAACGGTGATGAAACAGAACAATCTGATAATGAAGGTAACTCGAGAACAGGTGACTCGGACAACGAATCTGATGCAAATCCAAATCAGCAATTATCAAATGAAGAAGACATAGAGGCTATTGAAAAAGAATTAGAGAGGGCGGCAGAAGAAAATTCCAATCAAAAGCCACAGCAGGAAGATAATAGTGAATCTGGCATTGAGGGCAGGATGGCACAAGAACAGCAACAAGCAATGGAGCAATGGCTTAGAAGAATCCAAGATGATCCGGGTGGATTACTCAGACGGAAATTTCGATATCAATATCAGCGACAGGGTATTGATCAGGATGGAAATCAGATTTGGCCTAATGAAGGAGCTCAGCCTTGGTAAAGAACATCAAAACAACATCTTTCAATATATCAAGATTGATTCTCAGGATCCTAAGTGGAGCATTCATTCTCATATTAATTAATTTAAACGCAACATGGGCAGACGTTATTGCGTCAGTTGATCGAAATAACATTGAACTGAATGAAAGTTTTACTCTCAAGATAATTGTAGATTCTCTGATCGATGAGGAGCCTGATGCTTCAGCTTTAGAAAAAGATTTCATAATAAGCTCTCGCAGTCAGTTAAGTAATACCACCATAATCAATGGTGCAATATCAAGAAGCAGAACCTGGTCTTATACGTTGACGGCAAAAAGAGCAGGTGATTTTATTATTCCTTCAGTAATTGTTGGATCTGAGAAGAGTCAACCATTAAATATAATAATACTTCCACAGACTGAATCAATTCTTGGAAAAGCTGATATTTTTATTTCTGCAGAGGTTGATTCAGGTGAAGGCTATGTGCAGGCTCAAAATATTTTTCGTATAAAAATATACAGAAATGTTCAAACACGACAGCCGAGGCTCTATGAACCAGAAATTACTGGTGTAGAAACAATCATAGAAACTGTGGGAGATGATAGGAACTATGAGTCAGTGATTGACGGGAAAACATACAATGTGATCGAGAGAGTTTATGCATTATTTCCTCAAGAGAGTGGTTTAATAGAAATATCGCCAGTTCGATTCGAGGCAAGAATATTAAAAAATGGATCCATCACAGGAAAAAAAATATATCAATCAGACAGCATTAATATTGACGTATTGCCAATTCCATCCCCACCTAGCGGTTATCCAGCAGCTGATTGGCTTCCCGCTAAAGAGCTTGAAATCATTGAAGAGTGGTCGAGAAATTTATCTAACCTGAAATCAGGTGAGCCAATCACCAGACAACTTACTATTACAGCCAAAGGTCAGCTCTCAACTCAATTGCCTCTTATTAATTATGATAACGAAGGACTGAAAATATATCCTGATAAACCCAAATCAGTTGACTTTGTCAGCGCTGATGACCTGGTGGCGTCAAGGATTGACCAATACGCAATCATTAGCTCTGAATCAGGTAAAATAGAAATGAGAGAAATCGAAATACCTTGGTGGGATATTGACGAAAATAAGTGGAAGATTGCATCAGTACCAGAAAGAACTATAAATATATCTCCATCATCTGATGACCTAGTTGAAGACAATTTGCAAAACAATTCATCTAAACCAGAACCTGAATCATTGCCAAACAATAATGACTTTTGGAGATATACTAGCGGATTTTTAGCCACTGTTTGGGTATTTACAATTCTTATTTGGTTTTTTTCAAAACCAAGACCTGAAAGAGAAAAAATACGAAGTGATAAGCCTGCCTTCAAGAAAAGTAACCATTTATTAAAGAAGGCTAGGAGAGTTGCCATGCATGGAGAAAATATTGAGTTTAATAAATTGATATTAGAATGGGGAGAGATGCAGTGGCCTGAAATGGTTCCACTTAGTCTTCTCAAAATTGCGAATCTAGTTGAGGAGCCATTTGCAGAAGAATTAAAGAAATTCGATAGAGTAACCTACGGCCCAGATAAAAATTTAAAGTGGGACGGTAAGAAAATGGCTAAATCATTGAATAAAATCTCTGTAATCAAGAAAGACAAATCGGAGAAAAATAAACATTCCTTGCCTCCATTACTGCCAAACTAAAAGATGAAAATAATAGAATGATGCATTATATCAATTACTTTCCAACGACAATTTTATCAGTATGAATAGAAATCAGGCCATAACAATAGATCTTGATGACACTTTATGGGATTGTCATCCAGTTATACTTGAGGCTGAAAGTAAACTATGGGAGTGGCTTGAAACGAATTATCCAAAAATATTAGACAATTATACCCAAAAAATGGTTTCTGATCTTCGTAAGAAAGTAGTAAAAGATTATCCAAAAAAGTCGCATGATTATAAATTTTTAAGGAAGTACGTGCTCAGAACAATTTTTTTAAACTCTGGCTATGATCAGAAATTTTCAGAAGACGCTTTTGATTTTTTTGATATGCATAGAAATAATGTAATCCTGTTCGATGGTGCAATCGAAACATTAGAGTTGCTATCTACTAAATTTAGGTTAATTGCGTTGACTAATGGAAATGCAGATTTGGTGAAGATCGGCATAAACCATCTCTTCTTTGATGTAATTCATGCTGCAGATTTTGGTTATGCAAAACCTGATATAAAGATTTTTAATGAAGCAATAAGACGATCAGGTGTTAATAAAAAAGATATCTTTCACGTAGGAGATCATCCAGTTAATGACATCGTTGGAGCACAAAAAGCAGGTTTACAGACAATTTGGATGAATCCAGCGGGAATTTCATGGCCAGGTAACTCTGACGAACCTGATTATACCATTCAAAAAATAACCTCTCTGAAGGACATTCTTATGGGATGATCAGAGTGGTCATTCCATAATCGAGGATATTACTATGTCAATTCGACGATTTTTCTGGCGGCCCAAGGCAGTTTCATTATTGGCAATTGGTCTTGTTTCACCGAAGCCTGTTGCGATAATTCTGTAATTTGGAATCAACATTGCATTGATCATGTATTGCTTAACTGAGTCTGCCCTCTCTTGTGATAGGTTCTGATTGAACTGGTCATCACCTTGTGAATCAGTATGGCCTTCAATAATAATTTCACTCTTAGGGTAAACATCAATTGCTTTTTCTACTTTTGTTAATAACGGGATATTTTTTGTCATTATTTTTGATTCATTACTCTCAAATGTGAGACCTATTAGACGAAGTATTACGTTGTTATTTTCCCTAAGGACTCTCGCTTCTTCTGATAAAAATATTTTCTCTACTCGTTCATACTGTTCTTTAATTCTTGCCTGAGCTTCGATTCTTTGGATTAATGACTCTCTCTCTTCGCTTACACCACCAAGCATTTTATCTAAATTTCTAATTTCCTCTTCCATATCAGAAATTTGAATGAGATTATCTCTCTGATCCTGCTCAAGATAGCTTTTATCTCTTCTTATGTTATCGATATAAAGAGATAGACTGTCTGTCAGGGCTTTATAACCATTAGTCATTAGTGGATAGATATCTGCAGAATTTGCAATTTTCTCCAAGTTTTTTTCTGACTGAATTATTAATTGCTCGATAGTGAACTTATCTTTATCAATACTTTGAATGAGCTTTGTTAAAAAAATCGCATGATTACTTCTCTCAATCGATTTTTCTGCGGTATCTCTTGCTGATTGATTTTCATATCGATTTTTATCAAGTTGAGATTCGGCGGCTCTAAGAAAATCTCTAGCTTGAGATAATGTAATTGGGGCAAAGCGATCTGCTTTTTCCTTTTGTGCAGAATATATATTCAGTCTGGCTTCGTTGAGATATATATCCTTAATTACAAGTAACTCGATTTCTGAAAACTCTGAAGACGTCTCTCTATTCAGTTCTTCGGCTTTTTTTATGTTGTAATTTTCCATGGCTTTAATAGCATTTAAAAATTTTCTCTCGGCTTTATCCCAGTTCTTTGAATATTTGATATGACCATCTAACGAGAGTGCACTTCGTCTGTTTTTGATTGTATCTTCTAGGATAATATTTGCTGAATTTGCAATATCAGTCGCGGATCTAAATAAATCTTCAGCCTTGCTTGCATTTTCACATCTATATTTTATTGATCTCGATTGAGATTGAGATTTTTCTCTTGTATTCAGAGCTTTTTGATAAGTTCGACTGGCTAAGATTCTTGCACTGACGTTTGTTGCTTCTCTGGCAGCATCTTCCATCTCTTTGAGACACTTCTCTATAGAGTATTCCTGAGAATTCGCGCTTGCATAAAAAATCAATACAGCGAGAAGAAATATACATTTTCTTATTTTCACGATCTTAGTTGATTCATCTATTTCGGTTTGTTTACTAAAACATATATAATATGATTTTCAAGAATACAACTTTATATGATTTTATCTAGTCTTAAATGAACAACATTCGAAAATTCCAGGGTATACCGATAATACCGTCAGGCCAAAAGTATCAGACCTCTGAGGGTTTTGCTGCGATTAAAAATGGCATGAAAAGTAGGCGAAATAGTAATCAGACTGAAGTAAAAAAACTACCCAAACCTAAATGGCTAAAGGCAAAAATAGCCTCTGGAAGAACGTATCAATATGTTAAATCAATTGTTGAAGATAATAATCTCAGCACAGTTTGCGAGGAATCACATTGTCCTAATATTGGAGAGTGTTGGAACAATGGTACGGCAACCATAATGATCATGGGTTCCGTTTGCACACGTGCATGCAGATTCTGTGCTGTTGATACTGGTAATCCAAAAGGATTTCTAGATCATGATGAACCAAAAAAATCAGCTAATGCTGTTAAATTAATGGGCTTAGACTATGTTGTAATTACCTCTGTAGATAGAGACGATCTCAGTGATGGTGGAGCTAGTCACTATGCCCAATGTATAAAAGAAATCAAGAAATTAAATCCTCATACAGCAGTTGAGGCGCTTACACCTGATTTCAATGCGAATTATGAGGATATAAAGAAAGTTGCAACCGCGGGTTTGGATGTATTTGCTCAAAATTTGGAAACTGTCCATAGACTGACGAGCAAAGTCCGAGATCCTAGGGCAGGGTATGAGAAAACGCTGAATGTATTATCTGCAGTTAAAAAAATATCTCCAACTTTATCAACAAAGTCAAGCCTGATGCTTGGGCTAGGCGAAACAAAAAAAGAAATAATTTCTACAATGAGAGACTTGAAAAGATATCAAGTGGACATAGTTACCATTGGTCAATATCTTGCTCCTACAATAAATCACTTGCCTGTTGAAAGATTTGTACATCCAGATGAATTTCAATTTTATCGTGACGAAGGGCTTAAAATGGGTTTTATGGAAGTAGTCTCTGGCCCTCTAATTAGGTCTAGCTATAGAGCAGATAAGGTTTTTAATAAGAATAATGTCGGATTGCGTGATGCAATTTAAAACAGCATAAAAGAGGATAATTATGTTAGAAATTTTTCTGGAATACGGATTATTTTTGCTTAAAGTGATAACCATTTTAATATCAGTTATCGTGCTCATTTCTTTCATTGCTGCTTCAAAGAAGAGTACATCTGCAGAGGGTCTTGAGATTGAAAATCTCAATGACAAGTACAAAGGGTTATCGGACAGCCTGAATAAGGCTGTGATGGAAAAGGATGAATGGAAGAAAAAGCAAAAAGCACAAAAAGCAACTGCGAAAAAAAATAAAAAAAGGAAAATAAGAAAACCAAAAGCTTATATTTTGGATTTCATTGGTGATATCAAGGCTTCCGCGGTTCCTTCTCTAAGAGAAGAGGTCACTGCCATTCTTGATATTGCAAAACGAAATGATCAGATAGTTTTACGTCTTGATAATCATGGCGGTGTAGTTCATGAGCATGGACTCGCCGCTTCTCAGTTAGCAAGAATAAGACAGAAAAAAATTCACTTAACAGTCGTCGTTGATAAAGTAGCTGCCAGCGGTGGCTATCTCATGGCTTCAGTTGCAAATAAAATTTATGCCGCTCCATTTGCCATTCTTGGTTCGATTGGTGTCATAGCACAACTTCCCAATTTCAACCGTTTGCTGGATAATTATGGTGTTGACTTTGAGCAAATTACGGCGGGTCAATACAAGAGAAACGTTACGATGTTTGGTAAAAATACTGACGAAGACAGAGAGAAATTGAAAGATCAGCTCGAAGAAATCCACGAACTTTTCAAGTCCTCCGTAAATGAATATCGCCCACAATTGGATCTTGAGAAAGTTGCTACTGGTGAGCACTGGTATGGCACAAAGGCATTGGAATTGGGACTGATTGATGAAATCAAAACCAGTGATGAGCTTTTAATAGAGATGTCTAAGAAATACGATATCTTCAGTGTGAAGCTTAAGATTAAAAAGCCATTAAAGAAAAGGTTGATGTCAAACATTGATAGTCTTCTTGAAAAAGTTGATGATATTAGATGGAAAAAGAGATTTGAAACAAAATGAACTTATCATACGCCTTATTGGATTGATCTGGAGCGAAATGAATCACAAACAACTACTACATTTTTTAATACTAACTGTTAGTTGTATTCTTCTGATTTCTTGCAGCTCTTCACCAACAGGAAGAACTCAGATGATTCTCAAATCAGAGGTCGCTCTCGAGCAGGAAGGTGCACGTCAGTTCAGAAGATTAAGAGAGGCACTTCCGCTCGTTCGAGATCCAGTCATAATAGATTACGTAGCCTGCGTTACTAATGCGATAGTTGATATTGTTGAAGGAGATTCTGCTAATCTTTATTGGGAGCTTGCTGTCGTGGACCAACCAGATGTGAATGCTTATGTTTTACCCGGTGGCAAGATAGTTGTTAATACTGGAATATTGACGATGGCAACTAACCAAGATCAACTTGCAGCAGTGATTGGTCATGAGGTCGCGCATGTTACAGCGAGACATGCCAATGAGAGGGCTTCAAGAGCTGCTGTAACTGGTGTAGGTGTTGATATTGCAGCAATTATTCTTGGTGGTGGTTATAGAAACCAAACGCAGGGCGCAAGAGAAGCACTCTCTACTGGAGCGGTACTTGGTCTACTAAATCCATTCAGTCGTTTACAGGAGTCAGAAGCCGATATCATTGGAATTGAATACATGGCGAAGGCTGGTTTTGATCCTCGAGAAAGTGTGGAATTATGGAAAAAGATGAATGCAAAAAACTCATCTAAAATACCAGAATATCTATCTACTCATCCCTCTGGTGAAACCAGAATAGACGATCTAATCGCCCAGTACCCGTCAAGCCTTGAATATTATAATAATGCAAAATCAGATGGGCTGCGTCCAAGTTGTGACCCATAAAAAGATCAAATAACCGCGAGAGTAAAAATTCAAGTGAAAAAATACATAGTATTTTCACATGGACAGGAGAGTGGCCCATGGGGTACTAAAATTACATCTATGTCAAAGATTGCAGAAAGAAAGCAATGCAAGGTTATTAGTGTGGATTACAGAGGTATTATCGACCCTGAAGATAGGATAAGCAAATTGATTCGAGAATGCTCTTCGATATCTGGTCCAGTTATACTGGTTGGTTCAAGCATGGGGGGGTTTGTCGCAACTGCGGTTGGGAGCAAGATTGAAACAAAGGGCTTATTTTTATTGGCTCCAGCATTCTTCATGGATGAATTTGATAATTCACTAATTCAACCAGTTTCAGTTCCTATTGAAATTATTCACGGTTGGAACGATGATGTCGTACCTGTTGAAAATAGCATTAGATTTGCTGAATCAAGTAAGGCTAATTTGCATATACTAAATAGCGATCATGGATTAACTGATAATTTGGATAATATAAATCGTATTTTTGAGAATTTCATTGAGAAGGTGCAGTGTCAATAGGAAGTTATTAAATATAATTACGTCTGATTATGCAAAATGTAGCCATTTCTTCATTTTATCATTTTATCGAGATTCAAAACGTTGAAGACATACGCGATGGTTTACTCGATTTTTGTGTCAATTCGAATTTATTGGGAACAATTCTTGTCTCAAATGAGGGTTTTAATGGGACAATTGCTGGCGAAAAGCTAGACATACTTGGGGTATTTAGCTTTCTTGAAGATCGATTAAAATTAAATCTCTCAATCAGTAATAAAGCGAGATGGAATGTAACAAAAAGCCCCCCATTCAGAAGAATGCGCGTAAAAATAAAAAAAGAGATTGTGGCTCTGGGGAGAGAGGATTTAAGATCCTTTAATAAGGCTGGAAAATCAATTGAACCAAAAGACTGGAATAAACTCATCAAAAATCCAGAGGTAATCCTCATTGATACTCGAAATAAATATGAAATTGATATCGGCTCTTTTCCAAATGCAATAAATCCAGGAACAGATTCTTTTAGAGAATTTCCCGGCTTCGTTGATGAGCTCAATGAGATTGATAAGAAACAACCAATAGCAATGTTTTGCACTGGTGGAATTCGTTGCGAAAAGGCAGCTGCGTATATGTTAGAGATGGGTTATGAGGATGTCAGTCAACTTAATGGAGGAATTTTAAATTATCTGGAAAACGTTGAGACTGAAGATAATCTTTGGGAAGGCGAATGTTTTGTTTTTGATGACAGAGTTGCGGTGGATTGTGAATTAAAAGACGGAAATTATATTCAATGCCATGCATGTAGAAATCCACTATCAGCTCAAGAAATAGAATCCGAAACGTATATCGAGGGAGTTTCGTGTCCCAAATGCATCAATAAAATATCAGATGAAAAAATTGAGGGGTTAAGAGAAAGACAAAAGCAAATTGATTTAGCAAAAAAGAGAGGCGAAGACCATATTGGAAAGGTATTGAAGTAGAGTGCATTTAATCTTCAATTAGGCATCCATATCAGGAATAAGTGAACTCTCTATCGATGAAATCATGTCCTTGAGAAGCAGTCTTCTTATTTTAAGTCTTCTAAGATTGAGCTGGTCTGTTTCGGGGTTTGAGGATATTGAATCAATTTCAGCATCTAACTTTTGATGTTTAACGCGAAGTTCTCTCAGTCTTGCCAGTTTATCAAAGGATTCTTTATCTACCTTGTCGGTCATTATCTATTTGAGCCAGCCCCCTTTCCAATTCTTAACAATATTGTTGCATAAAATTATTAGAACATGTGAATTTATATTTTCTCAGAAATTGAATTCTCATAATCACTTATCATTTTAGTTATAAGATTGGACCCAACTACATAAAAATGTGAATTTAAAATGCATTCTTTTTTGTTATAAAGCAATCGATCTAGATTCCTATTTACCACTATACCTCCAGCTTGTTCCACGACTGCTTGAGCTGCAGCTGTATCCCATTCTGAGGTTGGGCCAAATCGCGGATAGAGGTCAGCCTTCCCTTCAGCAATCATGCAAAATTTCAATGAGCTTCCGACAGATAAAAATTCATGTTCTCCGATAAAATTCAGGAATTTAGTCAAGCTATCTCCGCGATGAGATCTGCTGCCAACTATCTTTAAAGGAGTATTTAATTTCTTATTAATTGCAATATTTTTCATCTCTTTCATCGCGTTAATTTTTTTCGCACCAAAATTCTTACAACCAATATACGTTTCAGACTTGACTGGAACGTGAACAATGCCAAGGATAGGTATATTATTTTCTATTAGTGCAATATTTACCGTGAACTCTCCATTTTTGTTGACGAATTCTCTGGTCCCATCAAGAGGATCAATTAACCAATAGTGTTTTCTACTTTTTCTTGACGAGAAATTTTCTAACTTTTCTTCCTCTGAAATAATAGGTATATCCGGCGTAATAGATTTTAAACCTGATACGATGATGTTATGTGATTGAAGATCCGCTTCAGTTAAAGGTGTTAAATCTTTCTTTTCATCAATTTTGAATTCAGTATCATATATTTTAAGGATTGATTCACCTGCACGAACAGACAATTCAATGATAGGTTTTAAAAGATTGACTAAATTCATTCTTAACAATTCAGAGGGATAATAATTCATAATAACTAAATTAGGGGATTAATAAAAATTGCTATATGAACAAAACAAGAAATAAGATTCTAAATCAATGTGAAACTCTTATGCTCGATATGGATGGGACAATATTGGATTTGTCTTATGACAGTCATATTTGGCTTAAAATTATCCCAGAGAAATTAGCTGAAAAGAGAGATATTCCTATTTCTGCTGCAGTTTCTCTTATGAATGAGCATGTCATTAGAATGAAAAATACGCTTGAATGGTACTGCATAGATAATTGGAGTAAATTATTAGATATTGATGTTTTAGAGATCCATAGAGCTGAAAAAGGTAGAATAAGATATCTCCCAGGTGCTAAATCTTTTCTACAGGAGATATCTAATTCCTCAATCAGGATTATATTGGTCTCTAACTCTCATAGAGATACTCTAAATTTGAAGTTAAATGAGACTGATTTTGGTGATTATTTTGAAGCCATATATATCTCACACGATCTTGTCTACCCAAAAGAAAATCCTTTATTTTGGAAGGAATTAATGAAAAAAGAATCATTTAAGCATAATAAAACTGTTTTTGTGGACGACAATCAATCTGTTCTTGAATCAGCGTCAATATTTGGAATCAAGTCATTAATTCAGATTTTAAATCCTGATTCTCAGCGACCTGAGTTGAAATCATCCAATTTTTTTGGAGTGAAAGATCTTTCTTGCCTTCTCACTTAGAATAATGATGGCTGCATTAAAAAAAATTTTTATCTATCTGGATGACTGACATCTGGAAGTGATTCAGGTTTATAGTTTGCAACAGGGACTTTCATTTTAATGTAATCCTCAATCTCAGGAAGTGACATAGCATATGTTTCGCAGCCAAAACTAATAGCATTTCCTTTAGTTCCTGCTCTCGCAGTTCTGCCTATTCTATGAACATAGTCTTCAGGGTCCTGAGGAAGATCATAATTTATTACGCATTTGATATCTGGGATATGAAGACCTCTTGAAGCGACATCCGTGGCAATTAGGACATTAAGTTTTCCTTTTTCGAAATGATCTAACATTCTTATTCGTTTGTTTTGAGGTACATCCCCAGAGATGCCTCTGGCATTGATTTTATTAAAATTTAAATAACTATCGAGTCTTTCTACTTCCTTCTTTGTATTAGCGAAGACCATAATCTTGTTGTTTTTCATCTCTTTTATAAGACCGACAAGGAGAGGTATTTTTTCTTGGTTGGCAGGAAAAAAAATTGCTTGCCTAATTTTATCAGCGGTAATTTTATCAGCATCAATTTTAATGAGCTCAGGATTATTCATATGCTCATACGCCAACTCCATTACTCGATGTGATAATGTTGCTGAGAATAGCATACTCAACCTTTTGTCTGGTTTTGGAAGTCGTCTAAGCAGATAGCGGATATCCTTTATGAAACCAAGATCAAACATTCTATCAGCTTCATCCAGAACGAGTACTTCAACCATATTCAAACTAAAAATTTTATTTTTATAGTAGTCGATGACTCTTCCAGGGGTACCAATAAGTATATCTATCCCTTTTGTAATTATTGATGATTGTTTTTCATAGTCTGTTCCGCCAAACGCAAGTCCAATTTTCAGTTTTGTGTATTTGCCAATCTCTTCAGCATCTCCCGCTATTTGTATCGCGAGCTCTCTTGTAGGAGCTAGTATGAATATTTTTGGTTGTTTTTTTCTTTCATTGGTTTTGTGGCTTTTAAGAATACGCTCAATGGCTGCTATCAAAAAAGCGGCTGTTTTTCCTGTTCCTGTTTGAGCTTGACCGGCGACATCATTTCCATCCAGGGCAATTGGTAGAGATTCTGATTGAATAGGTGTGCAGAATTCAAAATTAAGATTTTCTAAGCCTTTAATGATTGATGCATCAATATTCAGTGATGCAAATCTGGTATTAGAGAGATGACTGTTTTCCATTTTTTTTAAAATTTACCTAAAAATACTTGCAAAATCTTTCACAAAAGAGTCAAATTGAAGATGTAAAGAGTCAACTTTCGTTGCATCAGCCAGAAATTTAACACCCAAAATCAAATGAAGTGACTATATAACTTCAACATATTGCCTGATTGAAAACCTATCGTCACTTTATTTTTCATAGCTTGAAGCAACTTACTTGCATATAAAATTAATAACAGCATAAATTTTGGAGGAAATAATTAGTGGGTAAAAATATCATTGAAGTTAGTGACGATAATTTTCAAGAAACGGTAATTGATTCAGAGATGCCAATTCTATTGGATTTCTGGGCTGAATGGTGCGGTCCTTGCAAGATGATAGCACCACTTCTTGATGAAATTTCAGAAGAATATTCGGATAGACTATCAATTGGCAAGATAAATATTGATCACAATCAAGCCGTTCCACAAAAATATGCTGTCAGAAGTATACCTACCTTAATGCTCTTTAAAAATGGAGATGTACAGGCACAGAGAATGGGTGCTTTATCTAAATCGCAACTAAAAGATTTTTTGGACACTAATTTATGAACGATAAACCAAATAGCAACAGATCAAAGAATAGATCTAAATCACAAGGACATTCTAATAGAAGAAGAAGACGTCCTAGACGGAATGATTTTCCAGATGATCCTGAAAGTTTAGAGGTTATCTCGCCAGACCAACTTGAAAAAAGTAAGAAAGGAATGAATCTTACAGATCTGAAGATTAAACCTCCTTCAGAACTCGTAGAACTTGGTGAATCATTGGGCCTTGAGAATCTTGCAAGATCCCGCAAGCAGGATGTTATCTTTTCTATTCTGAAAGCACACGCAAAGAATGGTGAGGATATTTATGGTGATGGTGTCTTGGAAATACTTCAAGATGGATTTGGATTTCTGAGATCAGCTGATAGCTCCTATGTGGCTGGACCGGATGATATTTATGTATCTCCCAGCCAAATTCGGAGATTTAATCTAAAGACAGGAGATACTGTTTCAGGACTGATAAGACCTCCAAAGGATGGCGAGAGGTACTTTGCGCTCCTAAAGATAGGCGAGATAAATTTCGATGCTCCTGAGAATACTAGAAGTAAAGTTCTTTTTCAGAACTTAACACCTCTGCATCCCTCTAATCGACTCACTTTAGAGCAAGGCAATGGAAGTACCGAAGATCTGACAGCAAGAATCATAGACATGGCCGCTCCAATTGGGAAGGGGCAAAGGGGATTAATAGTTTCTCCGCCAAAAGCAGGTAAAACAATACTTTTACAAAACATTGCCTCTTCTATATGTGCCAGTAATCCAGACGTTACATTAATTGTATTATTAATAGATGAGCGTCCTGAAGAGGTAACAGAAATGGCAAGAACTGTCAGAGGTGAAGTTGTTTCATCAACTTTCGATGAGCCTGCTAGCCGACATGTTCAGGTTGCCGAAATGGTAATTGAAAAAGCAAAAAGGCTAGTCGAGCATAAAAAAGATGTTGTTATTCTCCTTGACTCAATTACACGTTTAGCTCGAGCCTACAATACTGTTGCACCGTCATCAGGAAAGGTCCTTACTGGAGGTGTAGATGCTAATGCTCTTCATAAACCAAAAAGATTTTTCGGGGCTGCCAGGAATGTCGAGGAGGGAGGCAGTTTGACAATTCTTGCCACGGCTTTAGTTGATACTGGATCTAAAATGGATGAGGTTATCTACGAGGAATTTAAAGGTACGGGAAATATGGAGATCCATCTAGATAGAAGAATTTCTGAAAAAAGAGTTTTCCCAGCAATAAATATCAATCGATCTGGAACGAGAAAAGAGGAGTTATTGACAGATCCAGACGAACTGCAAAAACTTTGGATTCTGAGAAAAGTATTGCATCCAATGGATGAACTTGCTGCCGTAGAATTTTTGATTAACAAAATGCAAGATACGAAAACAAATGATAAATTCTTTGATGCGATGAAACGCTAATTTCTATGGATATAGAATTCTGTTTTAAATTATGATGAAAATTAGGAATTTATTTTCTCTTTCCCTCTGTTTCTGGTCCATTGTAATATGCGCAGATCAGAACTCAGACTATGAGAATTATTCAATATCTTCAGAAACCAGCTGGATTAAGGTTTTAATATATCCTGATGGGCCATTAAAGCATTTGGGGCACCACCATGTGATATCACATCAAAATATCAAAGGCAACGTACAGTTTGCTTCAGATCCAATTGATTCAATTATAAGCATAGAATTTGCCGTTGATGAATTTACTGTCGATGACTATGAATTGAGAAAGCAAGAGGGCGGTGATTTTGATGGCGAAGTGCCACAAAAAGATATTGATGGGACGAAGAGAAATATGTTGAGTGAAAAACTTCTGAATTCAATTGAGTTTCCAAGTATAAAGATCAAATCAAAATCCATTGAAGGCCAACATCCAGATTATGAGGTCCGCTCAGATGTGAATATCAAGGATAGAAATTTTAATCTGGTTTTTCCTGCTAGAGTAAATTATGACAAAAAAAGTTTCGTATCCAGTGGCGAGATCAATTTGAGTCATGACATGCTCGGATTAACTCCTTTTAGTGCTGCAGGTGGGCTACTTAAAGTTCGTGATCTGATGGTCGTTCGTTATAAGATTAATGGATTAATTCAACAAAATTAATTTTTCATTGCTGTCGCATGGATTTTTTCAATCTGTGTCCATGCTGATTCTATTGCACCTACCTGCCATCCTGTAATGTTACTAATTTGATCCCCTGCAAAATAAACTCTGCCCTGTGGTTCTCTGAGAACAGGTACGTATTTTTGTCTTGCTGGGGGTGTCCATGCTGCCCATCCTGCTTCACTGTATTTTGTGTTATGCCATGCAATTGAGAAAGCTTTATTATCAAAATGCTTTTCAAATTGACCAGGATGTATTTTTTCTGACCTATCAAGAGCTTGTTTGACCTGCTCATTTAGACTCAATCTCCCGAGTTTAAGAGCAGCAGGTCCAAACGCATACGCACTTTGAATGATACCTTTCTTGCCACAGTAACCATATGAAGGGTAAATCACTGTATGTCCGGGTATTCCTGTTGAGCTTGATCCACCATAAATATTGTCATCTTCTTCCCAAAATCGCCTGTTCATTTGCAGTGCTAGCTTTCCTACTGCCATCTTTCTGGGGGCAGCCATTGCTTCTTTACATAATTCCGGAAGATCAGTCTCCATCTCAGTGAGAATACCTAATGGTATTGTTGTGATGCAGTAATCGGCCTTTTCAACCTTCACTTCGCCTGTTTGAGTATTTTTATAAGGAATACGAACGCCACTTTCATCTTGTCTGAGCTCGAGCACTTCGGCATTATATTTAATTGTATTTTTTAATGCCTCTTCAAAGCCTTTGGCTATTTTATCCATACCTCCGACTGCCTGATACATTATTTCCGGATGGTCTATTGTCGTGACACCTTTAAATGTATTGCCTAATCCAGATTCAAGCAAGTCTTTGAAAGGAAGAGGGCTTGTCGCTGTCTCTTTAACACTACCCATTGGGTCAAAAGTTTTTAGACCTCTATGAATTGTTCCATCATATTTGAGATCGCGTGCATTCAAAAATCCTTCGCTTATCAAATAATCAATGAGTTGTTCTCTGTCTTGGTTCGTTATCTCCTTATCGAGAGCTCCTTGATCGACAAGTTTTGCAAGCAGCTCGGAGGTATAACCTCTCATGTCTGCTTTGATCTCCCTCTTTCTAACCCTTTTACCAGAGAGAGGCCCCTCGGCTTTTTCATACCTTAGATACCCCAGATCATTTTCTTGAACCATGATTTCCATAGGTACACCAAACTTTCTGATGTAGTGGAAAACTGCATGATGATAACTTGGTATTCTCCATGGGCCATGGTTAAAGTATTGACCCTCATCGAAGTCGCATGTGCTCTTTTTCCCATCTGTTGTCGTGGTGGTGAAACCTGAGCGTGATGATTGACATCTTCCACCAGCAAAAGATCTTGCCTCTAATATTTGACAGTTGTAGCCTCTTAGACCCAATTCATAGGCTGCGGTCATACCAGCCAACCCTGCACCAAGAATTAAGACTTTTTTACCATTAGCGTTGCCAGTCAAATTTGGTGGAGCCTCTGCAGCTGAGGCTATACCCATATCCCACCCGTTAAGAGTAGTGAGAACTGCAGATACACCGCTTACAGCCGAAACTGAAGTAAGGAATTCTCTTTTCGTCATTTTTATCGGTGTATTTTGATTATTTTTCATATTCAATCTAGATTGAATTAATTTAATTCTAATTTAATCTGAACATCTACTTCATCTGCGATCCAGTTAGTGGTATCCCAACCAACACCAAAAAGTAATCGCTTGATTTCAAAAGAACCTGAGAAATT
>TARA_B100001057_G_scaffold495377_1_pt1 | contig 24823 bp, 24 predicted proteins | sample TARA_B100001057 | Tara Oceans TARA_B100001057 (sample SAMEA2621839) | marine metagenome | biome: marine biome (ENVO:00000447); feature: surface water layer (ENVO:00002042); material: "saline water (ENVO:00002010), including plankton (ENVO:xxxxxxxx)" | depth 5 m
GGTGTTACCCGCTACATTGCTCTTTGGTGTCCGGACTTTCCTCTGAAAAAATCAGCGATAAGATGGCCTGCATAACAAATATACTATTTGTTGATAATTTTATTAAAAAAAAAACATCAATTGATAATTAATTTTTCTCAATCTTTATATTTGTCTAAATGATTAGTTCAACTTCTTCTGCTTCAGAGTATAGACCTAAAAACTTTGAAGAAATGATAGGTCAAGACGCAATTGTAAAAACCTTAAATAATGCAATAAAGATGGATAATATTCCTCAAGCCCTTCTTTTCTGTGGACCTAGAGGAGTTGGTAAAACATCATGTGCAAGAATACTAGCTAAGACTATAAATGATTTACAAGAAGACTTTGAATATAATATTTTTGAACTAGATGCAGCGTCAAATAATTCAGTAGAAGATATAAGAAATATTACTGATCAAATCAGAATTCCTCCCCAAAAAGGGAAATATAAAGTTTATATTATTGATGAAGTTCATATGCTTTCTAATCAAGCATTTAATGCATTTCTCAAATCTTTAGAGGAACCACCAAAACATGTTGTTTTCATTCTAGCAACAACAGAAAAGAATAAAATTCTGCCTACAATTTTGTCAAGATGTCAAATATATGATTTTAAAAAAGTTGATAGTAAATCTATTACTAGACTGCTTCTTAAAATATGTAAAGAAAAAAAAATTAAGCATGAAGATGGCTCTTTATTATTAATATCTGAGAGATCTGATGGATCAATAAGAGACTCATTATCAATATTTGATAGATTGGTGAGTTTTACCAATTCTAATCTTACATTAGAAGAGGTAACTTCTAATTTGAATATTTTAGACTTTAATACATATTTTAAGCTCACTGATTTAATCAATGGTAAAGATATACCAGGTATTCTTAGTCTATATAATGACGTATACAATAAAGGATTTGATGATTTAAATTTTTTGAATGGATTATCAAAACATTTAAGAGAATTACTAGTTTGTAAACTTAATTCATACGATAAACTTTCAGATCATAAAAATGGATTAAGTAAAAAGTATATTGAACATTCAAAAAATATATTAGATCAAGACTTAATATTTATGATAGATTTAATAAATGATACTTTAATCAATTATCAAAAAGTTAATGATAAGAGAATACATATTGAGCTTTGTTTAATGAAATTAGCATCTTTAGATAGCATTAAAAAAAAAAATCTTTGATTAAAACCTCTCAATTAAGAAATATTATTGAGACACATGTTCCTGAAATTAAAGAAAAAGATTCTGACAAATTATTCAAACAACCACAAAAACAAGATATTTCGTCATTATCAATTGCAAGTCTTACTTTTAAAAAATCTATAAAAGAAGAAAGTGATGATAAAGAATTGGAACTTCCAAATGATCATTTTACAGATAATGAATTTGAAACAGCTTGGAAAAAATTCTGTGAGATAGAGAAAAAAAATGGTAATAATAATATACTCTCTCTACTAAAAATGAATCAGCCATATATAAATGATAATGTAATTATTATCAACACTATTAACAAGATGAATTATAAAGAGATGAATGGTTATAAAAGCAAAATAGAGACTTTTATATCTAAGGAACTAAATAATTACTCAATCTCTGTTGAAATAAAGCTTTCTGAAGATATAGATAAAAAGAAGTTTCTTGATAGTAAAGAAAAACTTAAAATTATTCAAGAGAATAATGAGAGTATTATTTCTCTAATTGAAGAATTTAATTTAAGGATTTAGCTTATTCCCATTTTTTTCATTGAAAATTTCTTTTATCATCCCATCAACAAGACCTGTTTTTGGAATAAACATTTTATTTGCTTTAACTGACTCCATTGTTAAAATAAATATTTCTAATGCTGGTATTATTACATCAGCTCTATCAGGGTTTAAATTAAATTTTATCATCCTTTCTTTAAAATCACATTCTATCATTTTGTTTAAAAGATCCTTAATTGAAATATATGAGATTGGTTTTCCATTTTTTGTTCCTGACATTGATTGGATTTTATTAATATTTCCTCCAGTTGCAAATAACTTAATTTTATCTTTAAAATCAATATTTGAGATTAACCAACTATTAATTTTATTTTTGGTCAGAGAAACATCTGAGTTATTAAGAAGCCTTACAGTACCAAATTTAAATGACTTAGATTTTTTATTTTCGCCTTTCCTAAAAATAGAATATTCAGTACTTCCTCCACCAACATCAACATATAAATAGGTTTTATTATATTCTAACTTAGAAAGTATATTTCCCTTAGCAATAATTTTAGCTTCTTTTAAACCGGTTATTATGTTAATTTTTAAACCAGTTGCTTTTTTGATTTTTGAAATCACACTTGATGAATTCATAGATTCTCTAAGGGCTGAAGTAGCATAAATTTGATACTCCTCAACTTTATGAACTCTCATCATATATTTAAATGAAAGAAGTGAATCTGAAAGTGTTTTAATTTTATCCTCTGAAATTATTCCATTTCTAAAAGAGTCTTCTCCGAGTCTTAAAGGTAATCTTAAATATGAATTTTTCTGAAATATGTATTCCTTTCCAGATGATATAACATAGCATATTAGCATTCTTACAGCGTTGGATCCAATATCAATAGCAGCAATCTTTTTCAATTAGTCTAAGATATTATTAAAGTAATCATAAGTTTCCCATTGTGATCTTATTTTTTTATTCAAATTATTAACAAATTTATTTTGTGGCTGATGATTAATTAACCTAGTCTTAATGTTATCATTATCTGTTATTTTGAGTGTTTCAAGTACTTGATTTTTAAGATCCTCTTGATAGATTGGGCATGCAACTTCAACTCGTTTTTCAATATTCCTTGTCATTAAATCAGCTGATGAAATGTATACTTTTTTATCTCCAGCATTTTCAAATACATAGACTCTCGAGTGTTCAAGATATTTATCTACAACACTTTTGACCTCAATATTTTCACTTAATCCTTTTTTATTTGGTATAAGACAGCATATTCCCCTTACAAATAACTTAACCTTGACTCCTAATCTACTTGCTTCATATAGCTTATCAACAAATCTGTAACTGGTAAAGCTATTCAATTTGAATATAATTTCTCCTTTTAGACCTTTTCTTACATTTTTAATTTCATTGTCAATTAGGTCAAATAATTTTTTTGACGTATGTTGAGGAGAGACAATCAAGTGTTTATAATCCTGAATTTTATAATTGGACTGAAGAAAATCAAAAACTTTATTAATTTCTCTTAAGACTTTTTGATTTGAGGTAAATAGAGTAAAGTCAGAGTAAACTTTTGCTGTTGACTCATTGAAGTTACCAGTGCTAATAAAACCATAGTATTTGTTTTTATGACTCTTAGATCTTTCAATTAGACAAATTTTAGAGTGAACTTTCAACCCTTTAACCCCATAAATTAAGTCTACACCCGCAGCTTTTAGTTCTTGTGAAACCTTTATATTATTCTCTTCATCAAATCTTGCTTGAAGTTCTATCTGAACTAAAACTTTTTTTCCATTTTTAGCAGCGTTAATTAAACAACTTATAACATTCGATTTTTTAGATAACCTATAAAGAGTTATTTTTATAGACTTAACAGTTGGGTCAATTGCAGACTGTCTTAATATTGATATTAAATATGAAAATGAATGGTAAGGTGTGTACATTAGAAAATCTCTCTCTAATAGTTGATCTAGAAGGTTAGACTCAATTTTTAAGTTTTTAATATTTAATGCTTTTTCTTTTGGATATAAAAGATCTATTCTACCTAAGTCAGGAAAGTTCATATAGTCACTTCTATGATGATATTTACCACCAGGTATTAAACTATCATGAGAAGTAATTCTAATTTTTTTTATAAGATAACTTAACGTCTCTTTAGGTATAGATTCATCATAAACTAGTCTTACAGGGTTACTAATCTTTCTTTTATTAACATATTCTTGTATTTTCTTAATATAACTTTTAGACAAATCCATATCATCAATATCTAGCTCTGCATCTCTTGTTATTTTAAGCATATGAGCCTCAATATTTGTATAATTGAAAAAGCTAAATAAAATATCCAAGTTAAACCTGATGATATCATCAATAAACATTATATAATGCCTATCATCTTTTTTAGGAAGAACCACAAATCTACTGATATCTCTAGGGATCTCTACAAGTGCATATATATCATTAGAATTTTTTAATCTTAAATTAGCAATTAAAAAAGCTTTATTATCACTGAAATCATGGTATTTATTGTTTGAAAGTATAACTGTAAGAAGCGCTGGACTAATTTTTCTAATAAAATAATCCTTTAGAAATTCTTTATGTGAATCAGGTACATTTAACTCATCTATAAAGACTATATTCTCATTCTTAAGTGATTCCTCGATTGAGTTAAGTATTTTTGAACTATCAGATTGAAGATTAATAACTTTTGATGTTATTTTATCAAGCAGCTCTTTTGCAGCTATATTATCTTTATTGTTTTTATTTGAAGCTCTTGCATCGGCAATTCTTTTTATGGTAGCATACCTAACTTGAAAAAATTCATCTAGGTTATTTGAGAATATACCTATAAACCTTAATCTTTCAAGTAGAGGAACATCATCATTAGAAGCTTCTTGTAGAACCCTTGCGTTAAAATCAAGCCAACTTAACTCTCTATTTATATATTTAGACTCCATTTTTTAAATTACTTAAATAAGATATTGGTTTTAAATCTATAATATCTGACCAATTATCAGATTTAAATTTTAAAGAAAACCATCTAGCAGTTGGCAAATTTAGAATTTTATTTTCAGAAAAATAATTTGAAATTTCTGTATATACTGGATTATGACCAACCAAAACAACATTTGAATAAGTATTATCAATAGTCTTAATGAATTCCATTACTTCAATAAAGTTGAAAGTATACAATTCATCACATATTTTTATTTTATTAAAGTTGATTGATAGACTTTTAGCCAGAAGAACAGAAGTATACAAAGCTCGATTAGCACTACTAGTGAATATTATTTCTGAAGAAATAAATTTGTCCTTAGATAAATCAGCAGTTTTTTTAATTTTTTCAATTCCAATAGGGCTTAATGGCCTATGAATATCTAATATATCATAATCCCAAGATGACTTGGAATGTCTTAAAAAAGTAATTACCTTCATCTAAGGTGATAAAAGTTGAATATCCCAATTGTCATTTATTAAACGACAAATAATTCTATTGTGTAATCTATTTTCTCTTCCTTGCCAAAACTCGATCTCTTTGATATCTATCTCTATACCTCCCCAATTTTTAGGTCTTTGAAAAATGAAATCCTTATTTTTATTTAAAAATTTATTATATATATCTAAAAGTTCTTCATAACTATTAATTACTTCACTTTGTTTTGAAACTATTGCAGCAGCTTGACTTTTATAAGGTCTTGAACTAAAATAAGAATCCGAGTAATCTTTGTCTGTCTTTTTTGCTATTCCTTTAAAAATTACTTGCCTTTCCAATGGAGGCCAATAAAATGAAGCACATACATTTGGATTTTCAGATATTGCTCTTCCTTTATTACTATCATAGTTAGTGAAGAATACTAAACTGCTATCTTTAATTTCTTTAAGTAGAACAACTCTTGACGATGGAGATTTACCCTCCACAGTTGTAAGTGTCATAGCATTAGATTCTATTATCTCATTTGAATCATTAGCATCTTTAAACCATCTTTTAAAAAATTCTAAGGGATTATCTCCAATATCATTTATACTTAAGGAGTCTTTTTTATAAAATTTTCTGTAATTAAATAATTTCATTGGTCATTTATTGAAAAATTCATATTTAATGCAAGTAAATAAATTATGGCCATTCTTATAGCAACTCCATTTTCTACTTGATCTAAAATAATTGAATTATTTGATTCCACAATTTCAGAGGTTATTTCTACCCCCCTATTAATTGGACCTGGATGTAATATTAGGATATCTTTCTTAATATTATTTATTTTATTAGTATCAAGACCAAATAACATAGAATATTCTCTATTATTAGGAAAATAAGATTTTTCCATTCTTTCTTTTTGAACTCTTAGAACATTAACCGCATCACACCATTTTAGAGCTCTTAACATATTGGTTTCAATTGATACATCAAGATTCTCAATTTCCCTTGGTACTAGACTTAGAGGACATGATAATTTAATATTAGCTCCTAAAATTTTAAGGGCATATATATTAGATAGTGCGACTCTAGAATGGAGTATATCCCCTACAATTAAAATATTTTTTCCTTTAAGATCACCTAAATTTTCAGTTAAAGAAAAACAGTCAAGCAAAGCTTGTGTCGGATGTTCGTGCGAACCATCTCCTGCATTTATAATACATGAATTCGTGTGTTTAGATAAAAGTAATGGTGAGCCAGGATTTGGATGTCTTAAAACAATCATATCAACTTTCATTGCCAAAATATTATTTACTGTATCAGTTAAAGATTCACCTTTTTTAACAGATGAGGATGAACTTGAAAAGTTTACAACATCTGCACCTAGTCTTTTTTGTGCCAATTCAAAGGATATTTTTGTTCGGGTACTATTTTCAAAAAATAAATTAGCAATTGTGATATCTCTTAAAGTAGGCACTTTTTTTATAGGCCTATTAATTACTTCTTTAAAGTGTAAAGCAGTTTTAAAAATTAAGTTTATATCTGACTTTTTAAGAAATTTAATACCCAAAAGGTGATCTACACTTAACTTATTCATTATTTTCAATATATATTACGTTTTTTTTTGAATTTTTATTCCAAACAACATTCACTTTATCCCCTTTAAAAGTATCTATTTTTGCACCGCAGTAGTTAGCTTCAATCGGTATTTCTCTTCTATACCTTCTATCAATTAATACTAATAACTCAATTGAATTTGGTCTTCCATATGAATCCATTGAGGACATAGCAGCCTTAATACTTCTTCCTGTGTAAAGAACATCATCTATTAAAACAACATTTTTATTTTCTATTGAAAAATTTATTTGTGTTGAGCTAGCTTTAAGTGTTTTTTCAGATCTTCTAAAATCATCTCTAAAAAAAGTAAAATCTAGAATTCCACTGTCAATATTGATATTAGGATATTTTTTATTAAATATCTTAAGAATCTTTTCGATTAAAAAAGTACCCCTAGGTTGTAGACCAATTAAAACTGTATTATTAAAATCTTTGTGATTTTCAATTAGTTGACATACTAGCCTATTTAGGATAAGGTTTATTTTTTCTGAGTCTAAAAGAATTTTTTTGGGCATAATTACTAATACAAAAATATAAATTTTAAGTTTTAAGTTCTAAGCAAAAAAAAATCCTCAAACAATTGAGGATATTAATTTACTAATCATCTTTTTCTTTAGATTTTTTTTTCTTTTTCATCTCGTTATCTGAACTATCTGGTGGATTATCTTCACTATGAGTTTGCAAATGAGATACAACAACACGTTTAAATTCTTTACTGAACTCAATTACTTTAAACTCAGCAATTTCCGCCTTTTCAAGTTTTGAACCATCAGCTTTATCCATATGTCTCAAAGGACAAAATGCAGAAATATCATCGTTAAAGAGAATTATTGAGCCTTTGTCAATAACTTCTGAGATTTCTGACTTATGAATAGTATCAACTGCAAAGTCTTTCTCATATAAATCCCATGGATTTTCTTTAGTCTGTTTATGGCCAAGGCTTAATTTTCTTCCATCAACATCTAGGTCTAAGATAACTACATCAATTTTATCCTCAAGAGATAAGAACTCTGATGGGTGTTTTATCTTTTTAGTCCATGATAAGTCTGAAATGTAAATAAGTCCATCTATACCCTCCTCTAGTTCAATAAATACTCCAAAATTTGTAAAGTTTCTTACTGATCCTGTATGCTTTGATCCAATGGGAAATTTTTTTGTAATGTCTGTCCAAGGGTCTTCAGATAGTTGTTTAATCCCAAGTGACATTTTTCTAGATTCTCTGTCTAGATTTAGAACAATAGCTTCAATATTATCTCCAACATTTACAAAGTCTTGAGCACTTCTAAGATGAGTGGACCAAGACATTTCAGAAACATGAACTAAGCCTTCGATACCTTCATCAATTTCAATAAATGCACCATAATCTGCTATAACAACTACTTTGCCAGAAACTTTAGATCCTTCTCTAATTTCATCCCCTAATTTATCCCATGGGTGATCTGTTAATTGTTTGAGACCAAGCTGAATTTTGGACTTATCATCATCAAAATCAAGAATTACAACTTTGATAGTTTGGTCTAGTTCAAGGATTTCACTGGGATGATTAATCCTACTCCATGATAAATCAGTAATATGAATAAGTCCATCAACCCCACCTAAATCAATAAATACACCATAAGAAGTCATATTTTTTACTGTACCTTCAAGAACTTGTCCTTTTTCTAATTGACTGATTATTCCTTTTTTCTGTTCTTCAATGTCAGCTTCAATTAATGCTTTATGAGAAACAACTACATTTTTAAACTCATGATTAATTTTAACAACTTTAAAATCCATGTTTTTATTTGTATACTGATCATAATCTCTGATAGGCTTTACATCAATTTGAGAACCTGGAAGGAAAGCTTCAATTCCAAAAACATCAACAATCATACCCCCTTTCGTTCTACACTTAACAAAACCTTGAACAACCTCACCTTTGTCATGTGCATCGTTAACTCTATCCCACGCTTTGATTACTCTTGCTTTTCTGTGCGAGAGTACTAATTGTCCAGATTTATCCTCTCTAGTATCAACAATGACCTCTACCTTATCACCTTTCTTTAATTCTGGATTATATCTAAATTCATTTTTTGAGATTACACCTTCTGATTTAGCGTTTATATCTATAATAACATCTTTCTCTGTTAAATGTATTACTTCTCCTTGGATGATGTTATCATCTGATGTATCAACAAAGTTTTTCTCAACGAGTTTCTCAAATTCTTTAATCTGTTTTTCATCAAGTTCATCAATTCCTTCTTGATACTGATGCCAGTTAAAGCTTGTTAGAAAATCATCTTGAATGTCTGTTTTCTTAACAACAGTTTTTTTTACAGAAGCTTTTTTTGCTGAGGCTTTTTTTGCAGAGGATTTCTTTAGTTTATCTGTCTCCTCAATTTTGGTGTTTAGGCTATTATCTTTGCTCATAGAGCGCAAAAATATAATTAATTAAGTTATTGGCAAAATAAGAATAGTTTTTTATCTAATCTGATTTAATTTTTTGAAGTATTTTATTAAAAACTTTATCAATGCTGAGGTTAGATACATCTATTTTAAATGCATCTTTAGCCTTTTTTAAGGGTGCAATTTCTCTTGTTGAATCTGTTTTATCCCTTTGCTTAATTTCTTCTTCAATAGTATCAACTTCAACAGAGTCATCATTTATTTGTTTATGTCTTCTCTCAGCTCTAATATTAGGTTCGGCAACTAAAAAAAACTTAAAATCAGCATTAGGGAATACAACAGTTCCAATATCTCTACCATCTACAACCAAAGAGTTAGATTCACCTGATTTCCTTAGTTGATTAAAAACAAACTTTCTAATTTCAGGTTTTTTTGCATAATTACTAACATTTGAAGATACCTTATAACCCCTTATCTTATTGGTAACATCATTATCATTTAAGTATATACTAAATTTTCTCCCTTCATAAGTCTGTTTAATATTAATATTATCTAATATTTTATCAGAAATATTTTGATCCAATTTAATGTTATTATCTAATAAATATAGTGTAATTGCCCTGTAATATGCTCCAGAATCTCTATAATCATATTTCAAATTTTCAGCTAATTTTTTTGCTTGAGTACTCTTACCTGTTGATGCTTGACCATCTATAGCAATAATTACTGTATCCAAATCAAATTAACTTAGGATTAATAACCTTTCGATTTATAATAGAATTTGAAATTACTTCTTTCATTGAGTCAACATAAATAAATTTTAGTCCTTTGAGATATTTAGGATTTATCTCTAGTATATCTTTTTTATTATATGAACTTAAAATAATTTCTTTAATATTTGCTCTTTTTGCAGCAAGAATCTTTTCTTTTATTCCGCCTACAGGCAGTACTTTACCTCTTAACGTTATTTCTCCGGTCATAGCAATATTTTTTTTGACTCTTTTCTGTGTAAACAGTGAAACTAATGAAGTTAGAATTGTAATACCTGCACTGGGTCCATCTTTTGGCGTTGCTCCTTCTGGTACATGAATATGTATATTATATTTGGAAAAATCTAGATCTTTTTCGATTCCTAATTCTTTTTGATTTGACTTTATAAATTCTAAAGCAATAATTGCAGATTCTTTCATTATTTTTCCTAGGTTCCCGGTTATAGAAAGATTTCCTTTTCCTTCTGATATTGAGGATTCAATAAATAAAATTTCACCTCCAACAGATGTCCATGCAAGACCTGTAACTATACCCGCTACACTATTACTCTCATATTTATCTCTAAAAAACTTTTTTGGACCAAGTACATCTTTTAAAAAGTTTTGATTATTAGAATTATTTAGCTTTGAATTTGAAACTATGTTCTTTGCTCTATTTCTGATTAATTTTGCGATTTGCTTCTCTAAATTTCTCACACCAGATTCCCTTGTATAATCACTAATTATATCTTTAAGTACCTTACTTGATAATTTAAAGTCATTTGGTTTCATGCCATGTTCAGTCAATTGTTTTTTAACAAGGAATTTTGATGCTATTGAAACCTTCTCCTCTGATGTATAACCAGATACATTTATTAATTCCATTCTATCTAAAAGAGCAGGATGCATTGAAGATAAACTATTTGCAGTTGCAATGAACATAACTTTTGATAAATCATATCCAACTTCAAGGAAATTATCATGGAATGAATTATTCTGCTCAGGATCAAGAAGTTCTAGAAGTGCAGAGCTTGGATCACCTTGTGATCCATTTGAAATTTTATCTACCTCGTCAAGTACAAAGACTGGATTTGAAGTTCCAGATTTTCTAATACTTTGTATAATCCTGCCAGGCATTGCACCAATATATGTTTTTCTATGACCTCTTATTTCAGCTTCATCTCTTAAGCCTCCAAGGGAAACTCTCACATATTCCCTATTAATTGATTTTGCAATTGATTTACCAAGAGATGTTTTTCCAACCCCTGGCGGACCATGAAGACATAATATAGGAGATTTCATGTCACTTCTCAATTTTAAAACAGCTAAATACTCTATAATTCTTTTTTTAACATCATCAAGTCCAAAATGATCTCTATCCAATATTTTTTGAGCCTTACTTAAATCAAAATTATCTTCTGAATAATTTCCCCATGGAAGATCAACAATCAAATCAAGATAATTTCGTTGTACAGAATATTCTGCAACTTGAGAATTCATTCTTTTAAGCTTAGCTAATTCTTTTTCAAAATGTTGTTTAATATCTTGATTCCAACTTTTATTCTTTGATTTATTTATTAATTCTTGAATGTCCTCTTGATATGAATTTTCTCCAAGCTCTTCTTGAATTGTTTTCATTTGCTGTTGAAGATAATACTCACGTTGCTGCTGATCTAGGTCATTTCTGACCTTAGATTGAATATCATTTTTTAAAGCAAGTTTTTCATATTCAACATTGAGAAATTTTAAACATTTCAATGCTCTATTTTCAATATTTAAACTTGAAAGTAAGTCCTGCTTATCCTTCACTGAAATATTCATATTTGAACAAACAAAATTTATCAAAAAAGCAGAACTATGAATATTCTTAATTGCAAAAGAAGCTTCAGAAGGAATGTTTGGGTTTTCCTTAATAATTTTTAATGCAATATCTCTAATAGCATCAATTGTCGCAGTGAATTTGTTATTAGATTTTTTTTGATTTTTATCAGGTAAAGAATTGATAGTTGCTTGAATGTACGGATCAGTTTTAACGACTGATTCAATCTTAAATCTTTTCTTACCCTGAATAATTACTGTATTGTTACCATCTGGCATTTTTAAAACTCTTAAAATTTTCGCAACTGTTCCAACACCATATATATCTTCAATGGATGGGTTTTCGACCTTAATATCTATCTGTGAGACAACACCAATGAGCTTATTTGATTTGTTGGCATCATTTATAAGCTTTATAGATTTGTCTCTACCAGTATTTATTGGGATAACAACACCAGGAAAAAGAACAGTATTTGTTAATGGTAAAATTGGTAAGACCTCAGGAAGATTTTCTTTCTCAAGAGCCTCTTCATCTTCTGAGGTCATTAATGGGATAAATTCAGATTCATCTCCTAGATCATCAAATGACATTTTGTCTATGTTATTAAAAATTAAACTCATTTATTTTTTTTTGAGTCATTTTGTCATAATATCACAATAATTACAAGGCTTTACATTATTAACAGAAACAACGTATTAATAAGGACAAAAGCTATGCCAACTTTTTTCTATCAATTTTAGGAACTCTAGTCAAAAGAATAGCGCCAAGAAAAAAGAAAAACATAAAAATTATTACTGAGAATCTAACAGTACCAGTAATTTGAGCAGCAACAGCATAAAAAATCATTCCAAATACAATTCCTATTTTCTCTGTAACATCATAAAAACTAAAAAATGAGGTTGTATCCTTTGTATCAGGTATAAACAACGAATAGGTTGCTCTTGCTACAGGCTGAGTACCTCCCATTAGTAAACCAACAAGCCCAGCAATCATATAAAATTGAATAGGAGACTTTATAAAATATGCATACAGGCATACAGTCCCCCATAAAAATATTGCAAAGGTTAAAACTATTATATTCCCGTATTTTTGAGCTAATTTTGTAAAAAAATATGCTCCTCCAATAGCTACTATTTGAATAAGCAATATGCTTATTATTAAACCTGAAGTCTGTTGAGATGAACTTGACCATTCAATCTCACTAACACCAAAATATGAAGCTATGTATAGTACAGTTTGTAATGAAAATGAGAATATAAAGAATGCTAATAAGAATCTTGTAAATCTTTTACTAGACCTAATAAATTTATAAACACTCTTTAATTCTTTAAAACCATTCCATATTATATTTTTTGGAATTTTTACACCTTTATTTCCTCTTGGTAAATGATAAAATGAATATTGGCTAAAAGTAAACCACCAAACACCGACTATTGCAAAAGATGATTTCATTGCAGCAATCTCTGATGAGAATCCAAAAGTTTCATAATAGTTAATCATAATTAGATTAACCATTAAGAGTATAACACTACCTATATAGCCCATTGTATAGCCTTTTGCACTTACTTTATTAGTTTGATTAGGATAAGTTATATCTGTTAAATAAGAATTATAGTATACAAGACTTCCCCAAAACCCAATTAAACCTAGTGTATAAAAGATTAGGCTTATTTCTATTGTTTCCAGTTCAAACCAATACAATCCAATACATGAAGATGAGCCCATGTAAACAAAAAATTTCATGAATACTTTTTTATTTCCAACAAAATCTGCAATTCCACTTAATAAGGGAGATAAAAATGCTATTAACAGAAAAGAAAATGCAGACACAGAACTTATTAAAGTGTCCTTATTTATATCAAGATTAAATATTTCAACTGAGTTAGTTTGAGAAAAAACGTATTGTGAATAGTAAATTGGGAAAACTGCAGATGAAATAACTAAAGAATAAACTGAATTTGCCCAATCATATAAAGCCCATGCTCCAATTAGTTTTTTGCTACCTTTTGGATGATTGGTTTTTTTATTAAACATAAATTTAAATGATTCCCAAATTAAGCAAATAAATCAAAAGATATATATATTTGTCAAAAAAATAGATGTACAATAAAATACACTTATTAAGTGTTCTAATTTTTAGCCTTTCAATGCTAAATTGTCAAACAAACAAAAAGTCAGAGGAACTTAAAATAACATATAACGTGGATAAAACAGATAAAGAATGGAGAGAGGAACTATCTCCAGAAGAATATGACATTCTTAGAAATAAAGGAACAGAAAGACCACACACTGGCATTTATAACATGCATTTTGATGATGGTGTTTATGTATGTAAAGGATGTGGTCAAGCGCTATTCAAAAGTGATAATAAATTTATGTCTGACTGTGGATGGCCAAGTTATGAAAGTGCTCTACCAGGAGCAATAACTTATAAAAAAGATACTAGCTTAGGTATGATAAGAACTGAGATACTATGTTCTAACTGTGGGGGTCATCAAGGACATGTATTTGATGATGGTCCAACTTCAACTGGCAAAAGATATTGTGTAAATTCTGCAAGCATTAATTTTATAAATAATAAAAATGATTAAAAAATTTGACTTAATAGTTTTAGGCAGTGGACCTGGAGGATATGTAACAGCCATAAGGGCATCTCAATTAGGATTGAAAACTGCTATAATTGAAAAAGAAAGCTTAGGAGGAGTTTGTTTAAACTGGGGGTGTATTCCAACGAAAGCTTTACTTAAGTCCGCACAAGTTTTTGAATACTTAAAAAAGGCTGATAGTTATGGTCTAAAAATTAAGGATTTTGATAAAGATTTTGATGCAGTTGTCAAAAGAAGTAGAGATGTTGCACATGGTATGAGTAAGGGTGTCAATTTTTTAATGAAAAAAAATAAAATTGAAGTTATAAACGGATATGGTAAAATTAAACCAAATAAAGTTGTATCTGTAGAAAAAGATGGAACTGAAGTGAATTATGAAGCAGATAATATTATAATTGCTACTGGAGGTAGGTCCAGAGTTATCGACTCAATCCCTCAAGATGGTAAAAAGATAATTGGCTATCGAGAAGCGATGACTCTTCAAAAGCAACCAAAAAAGATGATAATAGTTGGCTCTGGAGCAATAGGTATTGAGTTTGCTTATTTCTATAATTCAATGGGGACTGAAGTAAAAATTATAGAATATATGGATAGAATTTTACCTGTTGAAGATAAAGATGTATCAAATCAACTAAATAAGACTTTTAAAAAATCAGGAATTGATATTTTAACTAACTCAGAGGTAATTTCATCTGATACAAAAGGTAAGGGAGTTAAAGTCCAAGTTAAATCTGATGGTCAAATATCTGATCATGAGGCAGATATTGTGCTTTCAGCAGTTGGATACAAAAGTAATATTGAAAATATTGGTTTAGAGGAGGTTGGAATTGCTGTCGATAAAGATAAAATTATTGTTAATGAATTCTATAAAACTAATATTCCAGGATATTATGCCATTGGAGATATAACTTCTGGTCAGGCTTTAGCTCATGTGGCCTCCGCTGAAGGTATTCTGTGTGTGGAAAAAATAGCTAACCATGATGTTGAGCCGATTAATTATGATAATATTCCAGGATGTACTTACTGTTCACCAGAAGTAGCATCTGTTGGTTTAACAGAAGAAAAGGCATTGGAGATGGGTTATGACATAAAGATCGGCAAGTTTCCATTTACAGCTTCAGGAAAAGCGCAGGCCTCTGGTCACTCTGATGGTTTTGTTAAGGTAATTTTTGATGAAAAATATGGAGAGTGGCTTGGTTGTCATATGATCGGAGCAGGTGTAACCGATATGATAGCTGAAGCAGTTCTTGGTAGGAAACTTGAAACAACAGGCAAAGAAATACTAAATGCTGTTCACCCTCACCCAACAATGAGTGAAGCTTTAATGGAAGCTGTAGCTGATGCTTACGATGAAGTTATTCACCTTTAAGTATACTTTCAACTGCAAGCCTGTAGCTATCTAATCCAAATCCTATTATTATTCCATCTACCACAGGTGAAAGATATGAATTGTGTCTAAATTCTTCTCTTGAAAAAGTATTTGAAATATGAACCTCAACAACTTTACAGTCAATAGATTTAACGGCATCTGCAATACCTACTGAAGTATGAGTATATGCGGCAGCATTTAATACAATACCATTGGAATTTTTTGAATTTTGAATAAAATTAATTATTTCACCTTCAATGTTTGATTGAAAATAATCAATATCTACATCTCCAAATAATGACCTTAGTGAATTTAAATAAGATTCAAAATTTTGGCTTCCATATATTTCGGTTTCTCTTGTACCAAGAAGATTTAGGTTAGGTCCATTAATTATTGTTATTTTCATATATTATAAAGGTAATGCTTAACGACAAATTAAAAAATTAAAATGAATTGGGATTCTAGCTTTGAAAATTTTAAAAACTATTTAAAACTAGAGAGAGGTTTGAGTACAAACTCAATAAAAAGCTATGAGTATGATCTTAATTTATTCAAAAACTTTATTGAATCTAATCACATTTCTGATACTCCAGTTAACTGTAGAAAAGAAACTATAAGGAGCTATCTATATAATAATTTATCAAATAAGAAATCAAGAAGTCAGGCAAGAAGTATCTCAGCAATTAGAAGCTTCTTTAATTATCTTATTTTTGAAGGATATATTAAAAAATCACCTATTTCCGATATTGAATTACCCAGATTAGAGAAGAAACTTCCGGAAGTATTAACTGAATTAGAGATAGAAAAATTAATTAAATCAATCAATATTAAGGAAAATTTTGGCCAAAGAAATAGAGCTATTGTTGAAGTGCTTTATGGAACTGGGATGAGGGTTAGTGAGCTAGTTAATTTAAAACTATCAAATATTTTTTTTAAGGAAAATATTATTAAGATAATTGGGAAAGGCAACAAAGAAAGATTTGTCCCTCTAGGAATATTAGCGTCAAATGAGATCAGAGAATATTTAAAAATAAGAGATAATTTAATTATAGATTCTAAGTTTTCAGATATTGTTTTTTTAAATAGATATGGAAGGGGCCTAACTAGATCTATGATTTTTAAAATAATAAGCGATGGTTATAAAAGGATCGGTTTAAATAAAAAAATAAGCCCTCACACTTTAAGGCATTCATTTGCAACTCATTTATTAAAAAATGGGGCTGATCTTAGAACGATTCAAATAATACTTGGACATGAGAGTATAACAACAACTGAAATTTATACACATCTAGACACATATCATCTAGAGGAAGTCCTAAAGAAATATCATCCAAGATCCAATTAATTTTACTCCTGCATTAATCTAAAGCCTTCTCCGTGAACATTGATAATTTTGAGTGAATTATCTTTATCTAGATATTTCCGGAGCTTCGCAATATATACATCCATACTTCTTGAAGTAAAATAGTTAGCATCTCTCCAAATTTTATTCAATGCAATATCCCTTGGTAAAAGATCATCAAAATTAAGAACAAGCATTTTGAGTAATTGATTCTCTTTAGGTGACAATTTATGAGACTCCCCTTCCTTATGAGTTAAAATTCTAAGTTTAGAATTAAAATTAAAATCACCAAAATCAAACTCAAAGACATCTTTTTCTTCAACATTGACATTTGGCTTTCTGTTAAGTATTGACTTTATTTTAGCCAAAAGAATCTCAGAATCAAATGGTTTTGTTAAGTAATCATCTGCACCAATTTTATAACCTTTAAGCACATCATCTTTTAGGTTCTTTGCAGTCAAAAAAATCAAGGGAATATTATCATTAACTTCTCTTATTTCCTTTGCAAGAGTTAAACCATCCTTAAAAGGCATCATTATGTCTAAAATGCATAAGTCAAATTCAGATCTATTAAATTTTTCAAATCCTTCTATTCCGTTTACAGCAAGAGATACTTCGTAGTTATTAATTGTCAGGTAGTCTTTTAAAATTCTACCGAAATTTGGATCATCTTCAACTAATAATATACTTTTATTTGATTTCATATTAAATATTTTTTAATGTTATATAGAATTTTGTACCAACTCCTTTTTTACTTTCTAGATCAATTTTTCCATTGTGAAAGTCAATTATCTTTTTAACATAAGATAGTCCTAACCCATGTCCTTTAATATCGTGAATATTTCCATTCTGTTCCCTGTAGAACTTTTCAAAAATCAACTTTTGAATATTTTTGTCCATTCCAATACCATTATCTTGAATACAGATAGTAATATTTCCCTCGGAGTTTGAAGACGAAATAATTATATGAGGGTTCTTCTTAGAATACTTTACAGCATTGTCTAGAATATTTATAATTATATTTTCAAGATGGCTACTGTTCCCACTTATAATACTTTTAGCTGCATTTAAAGAAATCTTTATTGAACCTTTTCTACTTTCAACAATTAATTTTACATGCTCAACAGCATCTTCAATGACTTCATGAATATTAGTGTCTTCCATTTCAAATGGATTCGAACTTTTTTCAAGTTGTGATATTGTTAATATATTTTCAACCTGAGATAACATTCTAGAGTTTTCCTCTCTAATCATACTTAAATAAGAATTAAACTTTTCATTAAAATTATTTTTTGAACTCGAGATAGCGTCTAATGCTAAATTAATAGTAGCAATTGGTGTCTTGAATTCATGTGATATGTTATTAATGAAATCACTCTTTATTTCAGATAATTTTTTTTGTTTAATTATCTGGTATAAAGCACTAGTCGAAATCACAATAATAACTAAAGTAAGCATGAAAGAAAGTGTAGCCACACCTATGATGCCAGATAAAACGTATTCTTGTTTATCAGGAAAAGACACAACTAAATCATATTTTACAGGACTTGAGTTATCATAAAGAAAAGGAATGGAATATTTAGGACCTGACTGTTCTTCCAAGTAATTATTTGATTTAACCTTAGTAGATAGTCCATTACTGTATATTCCAAATTCATATTGTGTTATAATATTTCTTTCACTAAAACCACGATCTAATAATTCTTGAATTTCTCTAGAGGTAGTTCTTTTGTGAATTGGTAGCGATGAGGCATATTCCTGAAAAGCTGTTTTATATTTTTCAAATTTGAATATATCTATATCCTCGACACTTTTCAGTTTGGATATTGATGCATTCAACCTATTCTCTCTTCTATCAAATATATTTTTATTAACAATAGTTGTTTTGACAGCTCTATAATCTTTGATATCATCATTTCCATATCTATTTGATAAGTTGTTTGGAAGGGAAATATTATAATCCTCCTCAAGAATTCCATATGCAAAAAATGTTGAAAGATTTGATGACTGATCTTCGTCCAAGAAAAGAAAAACATCAGTAAAATTTGACTCATCAGGTGAACCAATTGAATCAATTAGCATTTGATAAGTGTATACATAATCATTAAGCTCTCTACTTTGAATTTCATTTACAACCTGCCTAAGAGTCCTATTTACAGCAAGTGTAAATTCTTCTTCTTTATTTTGCCATGAAGAATATATCCAATAACCCTGCATTAAAATAATCCCTATTAGAGAAAAGGACATTAATAAAACCAATGTGGTGTAGTACCTTTTATTCATATTTATAAAATTCTCAAATTTAAAATTAAACTTTCTTAACGAAATGTTAATGTATAGCTATTGTATAATTAAGTCCTTATGGATCTTAATAACTTTTTCTTTTAAGTCCGTTATATTAATATTATCAATTGTGTAGTCACATCTGTCAATAATTGAAGAATCATCAAATTGATTATATACTCTTCTTGTTACATCAAATTCTGATATGTTATCTCTTAATACTACTCTTTTAATTCTATCCTCTATTGGAGCTCTAACTAATATAATCTTATCGTAATTATCCTGAGTGTTTGTCTCGAAAATAATTGCTACTTCTTTAACAATATAATCTCCATTATTAGTTTTAACGAAAGATTCAAAATCTTTTGTAACAGCTGGATGAACTATTGAATTTAATAACTCTAATTTACGCTTATCATTAAAAACAATTTTGGATAACTTTACAGTATTTAAAATATTGTTTTCGTAAATATTATCTCCAAATATTTTTTTTATTGACTTAATTAGAGCATCATCTGAGTTAATAAGCTTCTTTGCAGCCTTATCAGCGCTATATGTATCTATACCTAAATTTTTAAATTGTTCAAGAACAGTAGATTTACCAGAACCTATACCACCAGTTAATCCAACAATTTTCATTAAGGGTTTAATTTATCAATAATTTCTTGACTCACACCAACATTTGAAAATCCTCCATCATTATAAATATTTTGAAGAGTTACTCTTTTAGTGTAATCAGAAAATAATGAGACAGTAAGATTAGCGCAATCTTCTGCAGTTGCATTACCTAAGGGTGATGTCAAATCAGCAAACTTTATAAATTCATTAAGACCTTTAACACCTTTACCAGCAGTAGTTAAAGTTGGGGATTGTGAAATAGTATTTACACGCACATTCTTCTCTTTACCAAAGAAATATCCAAAGCTCCTGGCTATTGATTCTAAATAAGCTTTGTTGTCAGCCATATCATTATAATTTGGAAATGTTCTCTGTGCTGCAATATATGATAATGCAACTATACTACCCCATTCACTCATTGCATCTAATTTAAATAGAGATTGCATGAGCTTATGAAACGATACGGCAGAAACGTCCCACCCTTTTTTTAACCATTCATAGTTTAAATCAGTATAATGTTTACCTTTCCTGACATTAACTGACATTCCTATTGAGTGTAATACAAAGTCCAACTTACCTCCAAACTTATTTTTAGTTGAATTTATCAAGTTCTCAAGATCCTCTATGCTTGTAGCGTCAGCTGGTATAACTTCTGATTTTGTTTTTTTTGCTAAATCATTAATACTACCCATCCTGATTGAAACTGGTGCATTTGTTAAAATAAATTGACCACCTTCATTATGAACAAGTTCAGCAGTTTTCCATGCAATTGAACTACTATCTAAAGCACCAAAAATTATTCCTTTTTTACCTTTTAAAATGTTGTTTCCCATTATGTAAATATAGTTTAATTCAGTAACTCATTAGCTAGTTCATTAGCTGATTTATTTGATTTATCACCAGACAACATTTCAGCAATTTCGTTTACTCTTTCTTTATCTGATAATAATTTTATATCAGTAACAACTTTGTCGTTTTGTTCTCTTTTAAATACTTTAAAATGAAAATCTCCTTTAGATGCAACTTGAGCTGTGTGAGTTATAACAATAACTTGCATATTTTCTGACATGGATTTCATTAATTCTCCAACTTTTGATGAGACTGAACCTGAAATTCCTGTATCTATTTCATCAAAAACTATTGAGGCTAATTTTGTATATTTAGAAACTATAGATTTTATAGATAACATTATCCTTGAGATTTCTCCACCAGACGCAATATCCTTCATTTCACTATAATTAATTCCTTTATTTGATTTAAAAAGAAATTTACCGATGCTAATTCCATTTTTTTGAATTTTTTCAGATTTTGAAAGATCAATTTTTACTTCAGATTTTTCCATACCTAATTCAATTAAATTATTATTCATAAATTTTTCAAAACCAGAAATTGCAGATTTTCTTTTGTTATGAATTTCAGAAGCATAAGACCTGAGACTCAAATTTAAACTACTTATTTTATTTTCAATTTTAATTATATCATTATCAATATTGTTATGGGTTGAAATCTTGGACTCAATATCATTTTTTATTTCTAATAAATCTTCAACTTTATTTACTCTATGTTTATTTTGAAGAGAGTAAATCTTATCCTGAATATTTCTCAAATCCTCCATGTTTTCAAAACTATCATCAATATCAGATAATATAGACTCTGAATCACTTGAAATCATATTTAATTCCTCTATAATTGTTTGTATTTTAGAATTAATAGTATTTATTCTATCAGAAGATTTTGATAATTTATTTAAAAATCTATTGATCTCTTGAAGCTTATCTAAGAAACCATTATCTACAGAACTCAAGTGATTAATTATTTTTGCTAACACCTCTTTAATTTGATCTAAGTTATCAGCCTCTTTTATCTTATCTTGAATTTCTTCTATGTTAATGTTATTAATTTCAAGATCATTAAATTCTTCAAGAAGGAATTTATGATAGTCTAAATCAGAATTTAGTTTATCTCTAAGCAAAATCTTCTCATCAAGATCTTTCTGAAGTATTTTTAATGATATAAAATTATTATTAAACTCCTTAACTAAACCTTGATTCTCAGATAATGAATCTAAAATCAAAAAAATAAAATCTGAGTCAAGGATATTTAAATTATTAAATTGAGAGTGAACATCAATTAAGCTATTTGTCAATTCAGATAATTGATCAAGTTTAACTGGTGTATCATTAATGAAAGCTCTTGATTTTCCGCTTTGATTGACCTCTCTTCTTATAATCGTAATTGGATCAAAGTCCAAATCATTTTTTGTAAAATAATCTCTTAAATCTAAATCTGTTAAATCAAATGAAGCCTCAACAAAGCATTTTTCTGCTTTATTTAAAATTTTAGAATTATCAATTCTAGAACCTAAAACCATTGATAACCCACCTAAAATGATAGATTTACCAGCACCTGTCTCTCCAGTAATTGAAGTCATTCCTTTTTTAAAAGGAATTTCTAAAGAGTTGATTAATGCGTAATTATTAATTTTTATCTTTATTAACATTCTCTATAATTTGATTTATAATATCATATGATACATCAATCTTTAATTTTTTTTCAAATGATCTTATTTCTAAATTTGAATTTATAAAATCAATTTGGTTATAATCACTTGAAATTGGGTTAAAGTCTCCAATTTTATTAACTACTATAGCATCTAGGTTCTTAGTTTTTAATTTACTTTTAGCATTTTCAATTACATTATCTGTCTCTAAAGCAAAACCAACTAAAAACTGAGATGTTTTAATTTTACCAAGTTCCTCAAGAATATCCAGAGTTGGCTGAAGTTCTATAGAATCAAGCCTAGATTCTTTTTTTATTTTACTGTTATTGAATTTTATAGGCTTGAAATCTGAGATAGCAGCAGAAAATATTACAATATCAGATTCTTTAAAGTTATTCATTGTCTGAGTAAACATTTCAGCTGAATCTTGAACTCTAATACACTCAATATTTGATAAATCCATAGGGAGATTTGTTGGGCCCAATAAGAGTTTTACATTAGCTCCAAGTTTACTTGCAATTTTGGCTAGAGAATATCCCATCTTTCCTGAAGAGCTGTTTCCAATATACCTGACTGGATCAATTTTTTCATGAGTTGGTCCAGCTGTTATTAAAAAATTTAAAGAATTTAGTGGAAGAGTTTCTTTGAATTTATTTTCAACATACTCTATTATTTCATTTGGCTCTAACATCCTCCCTTCACCTTCAAGACCGCTTGCTAATGATCCAGTTCCTACTGGTAAAACATTTGTGTTATTTGATATTAATTTTTCAATGTTTTTTTGATTTAAATTGTTTTTATACATTTCAAGGTCCATAGCTGGTACAACAAAGACAGGGCAAGTAGAGGATAAATAGCAAGCTAACAACAAGTTATCACACCGAGCATTTGACATTGAAGAAATTGTATTGGATGTAGCTGGTGCAATAATAAAAATATCAGCCCATTCTGCTAACTCTACATGGTTATTCCAGGTTGGATTACTATTTTTTTCGGTTGTAAATTCAGAAAAAACTTCATTTTTTGAAACTGTTGATAAAGTAAGAGGAGTAACAAAGTCCTTAGATGAAGGAGTCATAACTACTTTTACATTTGAATTAAGCTTAACAAACTGTCTTATCAATAATGGAATTTTATAAGCAGCTATTCCACCCGAAACACCAATAAGAATATTTTTCTGAGTTAAAACACTCATAACTTGAATGTTTATTTCTCACTTTCAGATTCTGTATCTCTGAAGTAAATTTTATTATCTAGCCATTCCTGAATAGCAATTGCATACGGTTTGGGAAGTTTCTCATAGAATCTTGAGACTTCAATCTGCTCTTTATTCTCGAATATTTCCTCAAGACTATCATTATGCGTTGCAAACTCATCAAGTTTATCATGCAACTCTTTCTTTATCTCAGAATTAATTTGACTTGATCTTTTAGCAATTATAGAGATAGCCTCATAAATATTATTTGTAGGATCTTCAATTAGATTTTTATTATATGTCTTTGTTGTATTAGCAGCGTTAGTGTTTCTGTATTTATTCATAGATTTATTTATAAAAGTTGTTTTGCATTATTAATTTTTTCAGATAGATCATCAATAAAGATAGTGTCTGGATAGTATCTTAAAAAGTTTTCAAGAGACCTTTCTAACTCAGTAATTCTCTCATCTATTCTTGATTCAATTGAATTAATAGCTATTTCATACTGAGATAACCACCTAAAATAAAGCGCTTCCTCTCTAAAAATTGTTCCTGGGTTATCTGCAATAAAATTATCCAGAGACTTCATAGCAGAACTATAATCTCTAATGGTATAATATTGCTTTGATATTTCAAACTCTTTTTTTTCAATTTTATTTTGCAATTGCTCCATTAGCTCTAAAGCCTCAGAAACATACTCACTATTAGGGAATCTGTTAATGAACACTTGAAGTTTATCAATGCCGGTAAATGTGTCATCTTGATCCAGTGTGTATAAAGGTGAGAGCATAAAATATGATTTTGCCTCCATAAAATATGCCTCTTGAATTCTTTGACTATTAGGATATGATTTTATAAAGTTTTCAAATTGAATTGCAGCTGAGTAATATAGACTTGTTTCAAAGTATGAGTTAGCGAAGAAAAAAACTAATCTTTCTCCTTGTGGTTTACCTCTGTAGCTGGGAATGATTTGCTCAATTAAAGCATTCGCTCTTCTAAATTCACCTTTTTCATAGTACTCCTCTGCTGCATTATACTTATCCACTTCATTATCTGAACTATTCAATAATTTTTGATAATCATTACAAGATAAGATCAAAAAAGTAACAAATATTAAAAGAAGTAATCTAAACATTCAGCATTAAGTATTTGGCAAATTTAATATAAGTTTATGAAATTAGATCAATTAATGACA